>Ga0247608_10000136_pt1 | contig 142061 bp, 115 predicted proteins | sample 176DNAGHGlowgp2_FD_193490 | JGI IMG/M metagenome (GOLD analysis project Ga0247608, IMG submission 193490) | Sheep rumen microbial communities from Palmerston North, Manawatu-Wanganui, New Zealand - 1766 DNA GHGlow gp2 | ecosystem: Host-associated > Mammals > Digestive system > Stomach > Rumen...
GCAGTATCTGCAGCAGGCAGAACAGATTGATACTATGAATGTTGAGATTGCAGAGCATATAAAATCCGTAAGACTTAAGGCAGGACATTAGCCGATGAAAATGATGAAAAAAAGTGCCATTTTACTTTTTGCAGCTCTTTTTTCTCTTTCTGCTCTTTATGGTCAGGTAACGACCGATGATGCGGGACTTCGTGTTCCTCAGGACAGAATAAGAACCGGTAACGAAGGTTTTGCTTCAGAGGAATTCAGGCGCGGTGTACAGGCTTACTACAAGGGAGCCTTTAACGAAGCAATAGTTCAGTTTGAAAAAGCCCTGGCTTATCTGCCGGATGATAACCTTATTCTGGACTGGCTTGGAAAAGCCTATTACAAGGCAGGTCTTGAAGGCTCTGCTTTAAGTTACTGGAATAATGCAAGTGAAAACGGCTATGGCGGTCTTTTGCTTGAAAATAAAATTGAAATTGTAAGGGAGCGCCGTGTAACGGGGGACTCTACAGATAAGCTTATGCGCTTTTCAGAAGCGGGTGCCTTCCCAGGAGAATTCCAGGGGAACCTTATTTTCAGCGGCCCTGTTTCCGTTCAGCCTAATTATGACGGAACTATGTGGGTTGCAGCCTACAATACAAATGAACTTGTTTTATTAAATCAGAATGGAAAAGTAATAAACCGCATTGAAGGTCCGCTAAATGGTTTTGACCGCCCTAGTGATATTCTGCGCCTCCACGACGGAAAGCTTCTTGTAAGCGAAAATGCAGGAGACCGTCTGGCCCTGCTTGATGAAAAGGGACATTTTGAGCGTTATATTGCTTCAAAGGGAAGGGCAAAGGGCCAGCTTGTAGGACCTCTCTATCTTGCCCAGGATTACCTTGAACGCATTTATGTAACTGATTATGGTAACCGCCGTGTAGATGTGTTTGATAAAGACGGGGAAGCCATTTTCTTTTTTGGCGGACCTGGCGGAGACTTTGCTGGCCTTAAAGGACCTACAGGAATTGCCATTGCAGATGAACAGGTTTTTGTAGCCGATGACCAGCGTCAGTGTATTTATGAATTTGACAGAGCCGGAAACTTTATCCGTGAACTGGTAGAACCCGGAACATTTAAAAAGCCGGAATCAATTAAATACAAAAACGGCAGCCTTATTGTATGCGATTCTAACCGTGTTGTTTCGGTAGATTCAGAGTCTGGTGCTTTGTTTGAATATGTAAAGGTGGGTAATGCTCCGGCGCGGGTAACAGCAGCCGGTCCGGATGTGAACGGAAACCTTATTGTAACTGATTTCACGGCTAATGAAGTTTATGTTATGTCTAAGGTTCAGGAGCTGGTAGGCGGTTTATTCGTACAGATTGAACAGATTGATGCTTCCAAATTCCCGAATGTTACTGTAGAGCTCCGTGTAGAAAACCGCCACCGTCAGCCTGTTGTAGGCCTTCAGGAAGAAAACTTTTACCTTACAGAAAACATGCGGCCTGTATCTAAATTAAAGATGCTGGGAGCCGCCTCGAATAATACCGATGCCGATATTACCATAATCATTGACCGTTCTGTAAATACAGCGCTTCATGGTGCTGAAATTGAAAGCAGCGTAAAGGAAGTAGCGGCTTCTATGAAGGGGCGCGGTATACTTAGAATAGTGTCGGCAGGTGCTATTCCTGCGGTGGAATATGTTGGTAAGCCGGATGCTCTGGGGGATTTTAGTCTTTCAGCACTTAAAACTAAAACCACTTCTTCTGCAGCCTGTGATCTTGCAATTCGTCTTGCTGCAAATGACCTCATCAACGCGGCAAAAAAACGCGGTATTGTTTTAATTACTGCAGGTTCTGGTAACTCTTTGTCTTTTGAAAAATACAATCTTGCAGAGCTTTCCTGCTATATGAACAATAACTCCATTGCTTTCTCTGTAATTCAGCTTGATCAGGGAGCTCTTGGAGATGAATTATCCTATGTTGCCGACAGTACTTCTGGAGATATTTATTACGTATTCAGACCACAGGGATTAGGTGACCTTGTAAAAGATATGATTGAGCTTCCTCAGGGAATCTACCAGCTTTCATACACCTCTGCAATGTCTACTAACTTTGGAACAAATTATCTTCCTCTGGAAGCCGAGGTTTATCTTTTGAACCGAAGCGGCCGCGACGAAACCGGATATTTTGCTCCGCTCCAGTAGTTAAAGATTATTCAAACTCAGCTTTGGCACCGATTGTCAGACTTAAATTAATTCTGTCTGCCAGTTTTTCGTTGATGATAAGGGTGCCTTCCAGACCTGCATTTATACAGTAGTATTCAAGAAAGCCGATTTCTACAAAATGATTATATGAATATTTTTGCTGCAGCTCTGCTTCTATGCGGCCAACACTTATTGTAAAACTGTCTTTTCTGGTAATTGTGTACATACTGCCTTTTACAGATGGAAGAAAAAGATGTGCCATAGCAGTTATAAGACTTGTTGCTGAAGGCCTTGAATAAGTAATTGTATCCTTTACATCCCAGTTTGCAAGGTCTTCAATTGAAAAATTCACCTGTTCAGAAAGAATTGATTTTTCACTTATGAATAAAAGCAGCTGTGAAAAGTATTGAATGTTAAACTTAAAGTTTTCGGGCTCTCCAGCCGGAACCTTAAAAATTGCAGAAAGTCTTGTTGTTAATTCTTCCTGGGTAAACCAGTCAAATAGCTTGTCCTTACTCTTGCTTCCAAAATTGTTTATTGAGTTGTTGGTTATTACAGCCTTAAACTGATATAAATCGGCAACCGGCGGCAGACTGTTTATTTCACGGGTAACTGCAAGAGTCAGTGCTGAAGGTATGAAAATATCTTTTTTTGAATTATATAAAGTACGCCTGAAGTTACCTTCATATTTTGCGGCATAGCTTTGAGTAATTTTATCTTTTAAATTCGAATCAAAAAGTTCATAAAATGGAATGCTTGAATAAAACCAGCTTCTCTGGTCCTGAAGACCATAAAGGTTTTGAGCATCAGTTTTATAATCTCCACCCCAGGCTATGTTTTTTGTACCGCCGCCTGTTCTTGCAACTTCGAAGCTGAAAAATCTGTTTTCTGTTGTGAAAGGAAAAAGCAGGGAAATAAATTCTTTGTCCGAAAAAGCAGGAGTTATGGAATCCCTTTTATCATCAGAAAGAAAATACTTGTCTGAAAGCTCATAAGTTATCTTAGGCTTAAAGGTGAGGGAAGAGTTAAAAGGAGCAGTAGCATTTAAGACATAAGACCAGAGGGAAGTTCTTTCTGCAGCATCAGCTTCACCGCTGGAAAATTCCAGACTTGAAATATCTGTCCAGCCTTCCATATAGGAAGACGGAATGTTTTCTTTTCCCGTGTGCAAGAGTTTTTGGGAATTATCATATTTTATGTTCAGGCCGACATTTCCTTCTGATATTTTTTGAACATAGCCTAAAGAAAGACTCGAATCTCCTTTAGCATGATACTGTGTGTTGTAAGCCGAGCTCTTAAAAGATCCTGATAAGGGAACTTTTACAGGACTGAAATCAAGAGAGAAATTATTTTCTTTTCTAAGTTCATTTGCAGCAGGCTTAAAACGGTACTTGTCTTCCAGAGAAATAATCTTAAAAAGGAAAAGGTCTCTGCCTGTTTTTATTCCGTGACCTGATTCCGAAATCTCTGCATTCTCCGTAAGATCCTGCACTGCAAGGTCTGCCGAAAGCTCTACATCTCCAAGGCTTATTCCTGCAAGAGTTTTTGCATTTACAAAAGGATCCGGGTCAGAAAAATTACCGCTTCCCTGGTCAGATAAAAAGCCAAGATGAAGATCTTTAAGAACTTCAAAATCACCGGCCTTTATAAGAGCACCTTCTTTTTTATAGTCGGCTGCGAAATAATTTCTTACAGTGCCGTAATAAGAGGCTTCTTTATATGCAAGTTTTTCAACAAGACATTTTTGATTTTCAATGGTAAGTCTTGAAGGAAAAACTTCTTTGTTGATATTCAGTGTATAAAAATCTTCCGGAAGGGCTATGCCGTCTATGCAGACTTCTTCGCCGTCTGTAGAAATTGTAATATTGTGAATTGCTTTTGTAAGACCTGCAAGTTCAGTGTCTTTGATGTAAAGATAAAGAGCTTCATTACCAGCTACGGCTCTTCCGGTATCTTCGTCAAGAATCAGGGTAAGGGGGCCTGAAAGAAGCCTGTCACTTTCAGAAGAATCATCATCACGGAAATCAATATCAATAGAGATTTTTTTATAGGCAGAAAAATCTTGAGGAGAAAAAGTTATTGTGTTTGATTTTTCCGGTATGAGGCTTTTAGAATCAGGATTTGCCTCTAACTCTTCATTCCAGTCGTCAATCAGATTCTGCCAGGAATACAATAAAAGGCCGTCTGATGTGTTGTCATTTAAAAGCGAGACTGAACTTTTGTCAGTAAGTGTAAGGTTATCTTTTTCATAAGTTATTCCGCTGGCAAAGGCAGTAAAACTGTTTTTTTGAATTCCCTTTTCGATATATGAATCTTTTTGATTCACAGGCTGTCTTGTTGTCAGGGAAAAATCAGCAGAAAGCTCCGGCAAAAAATTAATCTTCATTCCGGCCGCAGCTGAAAAGGCTCCGTTTGAAAAATCGGTGCTTTCTTCCTGCCAGGTAATGAGCAGCTGGTCTGTGTCTGAGACAGGGGTATTTAATGTAAGAACGCCTGTGTTTTCATTAAATTCAGTTCCGTTTAAGAGAATTCCGTTTTTATAAACCTGAACGGTTCCAGCCGCCGCCTTTTTTGAAATAAGGATTTCTTTTACCGGTGAATAAGATCTTGCCCGGATTGCAAGAGAGGTATTGTGGGGAAGGTTCAGGTATATTTCCGGACAGTCTTCTGCAAAAGGATATATGCTTTGCGGGTCATCTTTATTTGTAATAGAAGCGCTGCTGATTTTTGAATCAAAAAAGTTTTCAAATAAACTGGTGTAGATTTCGTCTGCTTCGCCTGCCTTGTATTTTGTAACTGGTACTTCTGACTGTTTTGATATTACAAGATAGTCTGCTTCTTTTTTTTGTCCGCAATCATAAATTACAGGGCATAAGAAAGGAGAAAAACCTTTGTAATTTTGAATTATAAGGGCTTCTTCTCCATCAATTTCCGTAAGCATTTCGTAAACAAAATTTTCTATCTGATAGCGGTCACCTTTTCCAAGTTCTTTCTGGATTTTTCCAAAGAAAGTTTTTTCCTGGTCCCAGCTGCCGCATTGAGAAATTATTTGTGATGGTCCTGAGACTGATGTAAAGGTAAGCAGAATTGAGGGAATATCTCCGTCTGCATTTTTGTCACCTTCAGCTTCCTGACTGAGGTAGAGGTAGTTCTGCGTTACGGCGTATTCATCATTGCGCAGGCGTCGGAAAGGGCGGCCACGGGTATCTGTGTATGAGCCTGCTTTATCTTCAACATAAACATTTTTTATTTCATTTAACTTTAGGGCAGATGCCTCCGGAAAATGGAATTGCCGGCCGTATGCAAAGTTTTCAACTGGAATTGTAAGGTCAGAAACTTTATTCATTCCGTAATAGATTTCGCTTTTACTTTCTGTCATATCATAACGAAGCAGAAAGTCTGCCTGTATTTTTTCGGATGGAGAAAGAAGATGAAGGGACATGCCCGGCGCCTGGTTGTTTCCGCCCCGGAGCGAATAGCCGAAATGCTCTGCAGAATATCCCTGCGGCATTGTTATGCCTCTGTTGGCAAGACGGAAGTTTCTGATGATTCCATTTCCATTATAGCCGAAGGCTAATGTGTTTCGTGTAAACTCATCGGCAAAGGCAGCTTCAAAGTACCAGCTCTTATTTAAAGTAAGCAGAATGGAAATGTCGGTTTCCTGCTTAAAAACCGGCAGAACAGCTGCAAAACCAAAATCAGTATCATTTCCAAAACTGAAGTCCAGTCCGCCTGTAAGCTCTGCTTTCCATAATCCGCTGGCAGAAAAATCCACATGATTTTTATCGTTGATATCATAATCAAATAAATAAACAGGAGCTTCTTTTTCTTCATCTGAAGAAAGAAATTCTTCTGCCTGTAATTTACCAGCTGTAAAGGGGATTAAAAGAACAAAGAGCAGGGCCTTTAAGGTTCTTGCCTTGCTTACTTTTATCTCCGGGTGTTTTTTTGAAAGTTTAAGAATGGCTTTTTCAACAGCCTGTTTCTTTTCGTCATTGTTTGAAGAAAATAAATCCTGCTGATAAGGCTTTTCTTCTTTTACTATATTTTCAAAGCCGACTCCCAGCAGCCTTATGCCCCGGCCTTTCTGGTAACGCTTTTCAAAAAGTCTTTTTATGATTTCAAAAAACGAATCCAGAGTTATGATGTTTCTTTCAACTGTTTCCTGAACTGTGCCTGTAGAAAAATCATCATAACGGATTTTTACAAAAGCAGTCCGCGAAAAACTTTCTTCTTTGAGCAGGCGGAAAAAAACTCCGTGGGCAAGTTCAAGAAGTTCAGTTTCAATTGTATATATGTCTGTAAGATCATAAGGAAAGGTCGTTTCCGCGCTTATGGAATGAGATTTTGTTTCGCGGCTGAAGGATTCTTTTTCAATGCCTCTTACAACATTATATAAAAAGCCGGCCATGTTTTTGCCAAACAAAAACTCAAGGGTGTCGTAATCTTTTTCGTAAATATCGCGGGTTGTGTTAAAGCCCTTGCTGCGAATCAAATCAAGAGACTTTGGACCAAGTCCCCATACTTTATTAAGCGGAAGGTTCAGCATGAAAGTTTCTTCACTTCCGGCCTTTATATGATAAAAACCATCAGGTTTCGAAAGACCAGAAGCAATTTTTGCAAGATATTTAGTTCTTGCAAGACCAACTGAAACTGTAAGTCCCGTTTCTTCTTTTACCCGTTTTTTTATTGCACGGGCAGTTTCTTCCGGCGGCCCGAAAAGTTTTTCGGTACCGGTAAGGTCTATAAAGGCTTCATCAATAGACATCTGATCTACATCAGGAGAATAATCGCGGAAGATTGACATTATCTGATGAGAGAGTTCAGCATAACGATGCATTCGGCCATGAACAAAGATTCCCTGAGGGCAAAGCCGGTAGGCCTGAAAGGTTGGCATTGCAGAGTGAACTCCAAAGGCACGGGCTTCATAAGAGGCAGTAGAAACAACACTGCGCCGGTCTTCTGGTTTTCCACCGACTATTACAGGCTTGCCTCTAAGCTCCGGATTGTCCAGCTGTTCAACAGAGGCAAAAAAAGCATCGAGATCTACGTGAAGATACCAGTGTAAAGCTTTGTCGCTATTTGCCATCAGTCAGCTCCAGTTTCCAGGGAACGGCTAATAAACTGAAAGTTTCCTGAATCATCGTCTCTATAAACAGCAGATACCGTAATTTTACATGGTACCTTTGCGGCACCGTACCTGAAAGACATTTCCTTAGGCGGATTATTAGGGATGCTGAAGCGGGCCTGGTTTACCGAAGGATTTGTGTAGTCATTATCAGAATATAAAACCGGATTTAGATTGTCGGTAGTAATGAGAATATCACAGATTATGCAGTCCTTTTCCAGGGAAACATCAACCGTACGGATTATATCATCAAATACATTTCTGTCCTTTACCGAAAGCTGAATAAGCTGGCTGCCGTTTGGGTTGATTTTAATTTCGTAAGGCTGAGTCTGTTTTTTATTAAGATTTTTTGTACGGATAAAACCAAAAAGTGAGAGTGAAGCAGTAATAACTGTAAAAATAATGATTGTTGAAATTATTACATAATTGATTTTTTTACTGCTGCTTCTTATCCAGGTAATAATTCTGAAAAGTACAATAAAAATCGGATATATAACCAGAGGAATTATAAAATCAATAGTTTTTTTTGTAGAAAGATAATCAGAAAGATATTTTAAGTTTGCTGTATTTATCATTCGGTTTGCATAGGGTACAAGAGGCAGTATCATAAGCAGAAATAAAGCAAAATGCAGATAGTTATTTTTTACAGTAAGTGCCAGCAGGGAAAGAAGGCAGATAATGATAAAAATAGGGCTTAGAGAAATATCTGCAAGAATAAAAAGAGACTGATTAATAAAACAGCTTATGACAAGAAGGTAATCAACAGCCCGTTCTGTAAAAGCATTGTTCAGGGTGAGAATAATAAGATAGGCTGAAAGTGTTAGAAGCAGAGAAATGCTTATCTGGAAAATCAGTCTGCCGTAAATCTTTGTTGCATAAGTGGCATCAGTAGAAATATTACGGAATAAGATTCCTCCAAGGAAAAAGCCGCAGGTAATCAAAATATAAGTGAGGGGAACAGACCACCAGATTTTTCCGATTGTATACCAGGTATGCTTTTTTAATCTGCGGTTTACAAAAATAAGTATGAAGATAAAAAGAAGCCAGAGGAAAATTGTTGGAATTACAATATGCAGTATCATTTTTTCAGACACAGTATGATAACTTCCAAAAAGTTTTATGATTAAAAAGTGATGTTCCCAGCTTGTGTCCACATTTTTTGAGAAAAGCTCAACAAAGTTTGAAATTACATTAATTTTTGTTTTGCTTTCAAGATCTTTTTCTTCAGAAATATTTCCAAGTGAAAGTTTGATTGCAGGTATTTCGTAGGAAAAAAAACGTGTCAGTACAGGACTTGAAATAAAATTATAGGAAGAAAGCTGACTGAGAATAATCTTCGGATAGTTTATTTCTATGTCATTGCTTTTGTAAATGTTCATTGCATTTTTTATGAGAAGTGGTGGAGAAGAAAGCCTTTCTGCTGTCGTTTCAATCTCATTTTTACCGCATTCCAGGTCAAAAATTACAGCAGTGTAAGACAGGTTTGTATTAAGGCTTTCGAGATAAACCTGAGTTCCGTAAATCATATCTGCTTTTTCAAGAAGCTGCTTTTCACCATAAGCGAAAAGGGCTGTTATGGTAAAAGGATATGCTTTATCCCTGATATCAGATAAAGTTTTGAGTATGATATCCTGATTGTCCGGAATATCTTCCTGAAAAAAAACAAGAATTAAATTTTCCGGTGAAGTGTTCTGTTCCGGGGCAAATGTGACGATAATATTATAAGGAAATGTGTTTTCACCAGATACCACAAGGCTTTGTGTAGAGGGTGAAAAACCGTTTTTTTTGAGGAAAGTATGAACCTGAGAACATAATTCTATGCCGGCAGCTCTCTTATTGTTTGAATAAACAAAAGAGGAGGAAAGAAGAATCAGAATGCTGCACAGAATTTGTCTTATTTTCATCACTTTCAGTTTAAATTTTTATTGTTTACAATGCAAGTCCTATCGTGTATAATAGATAAAAATAAAAAAAGATTTGCATTTAGCAGGGTATATGGGATCGGATAAGAAATTCATTCTGGAGTTGCCACTCAAAGTTGTTTTGACAGAGGATGGAGCTTCCAATTTTATTAGTCACAATAAAAAACTCTTGCGTTTCCGTCTGGCCGATAATGTCGAAGAATACGGAATCTCTCTTGATAAGTTCTCTCCACAGTCTATCCAGAGCATGATTCTTCTGGATTATATATCAAAAATTGAAATTTCTATGTCTGAATTCGTTTCTTCCCGCCAGGAAGTAATGGATTTGTCTAAAGTTATTGTTTATTCCCTGCTTTATAAACAGTTTGACCGCGATGTTTACGCTGCTTTAATTCAGTGTGAGTGTGTACGCAAACACAACCGTGCTAATCCTTCACATCTTATTGATGAAAGAACAAATATGTCTGAACGTCAGTTGCGTTCAATCCTTCAGAATAAAGAAGCTACAATTCAAAATACAAGACGCCAGATTCTTGACCCGATCTGGAAGTCTATTATGTCTAATAATGACTATTCTTCAGAAGAAAAGAATATCTACCTTTTGATGTCCGAAAAGTTTATGAACCGTCTTGGCCTTATGAACTGGTATATCATTACATTGTTTGCCAAGAATGAGGGGGCTGCAGAGATGTATGTAGCAATCCGTAATCTCCTCTCTTCATATATGGATAAATCAAAGGTAGCTGAATATATTTCCGTAATGGTAATGGAGCTTGCCCTTAACAACGAAAATACCAACATTCGTAAAGAAGCAAAAACCATGTATCACGGAATTGATGATATTGATGCCCTGATTTTTGACCCTGAGGTTCGTGCAAAAATTGTACAGGAACTTCAGCGTAAACACGAGCTTGTATTCCTTTCATGGAAGCTTGGTGGTGGTTCAACCTCTATTGGTAAACAGGGACGTCTTTCAATTACACTTTACAATAAGGACGATGAGTTCCAGGAAATGAAGGACAATATTGAGTCTGCAAAGGCTTCTAATACCAATAAAAAGTCCCTTATTGACTTCTACCGAGAATTACCGGAAGGTCAGGAAGGAACAGACTTAGGTTTGTATTATCTTTCATATCTTGATGATGCCTGCAAGAAGGTTAATGTAAAATTTGAATCTCTTGTTAATCAGTTCTCTGCTTCAGATCTTACAGTCATCAACCTCAACTTCAACTTCTAATTTATGGGTAGTACGCTTTCTAAAACAAAAATAACACTTTTTCTCTTTGCTGCGGCTTTAATCCTTTTATTTTCTTCATGTTCTCAAAACACACCGGAACTTACAACAACTGATTATTCCGTAATATTTGATTATGATGGAGAAGATAATCCGCCGACAGCCCGTCTTTCAATTTTTGCTTCTTCAGCATCTGATGTAAGACGTTATGAAAGAATAAGAATAACTTCACTTGAAACAGGTCTCTGCTGGGAAGCTGATAATCTTACAAGACTGGAAAGTGAAGACCTCCAGTGGGCCGGCTGTACAAATCTGGTTGCCCCGGAAAATGAAGAGCTCCCGTCGGGACAATATGAGATTACATATTTTAATGCAGACGAAAAAGAATGTACTGTAAATCTTGATGTTCATTATGATCTTGGACTTTATGATGTACTTCTGTCTGGTCTTGCAGATTATATGGCAGAAAAACGCGGAATTGAAAAAATTGCTGTATATGATAAGAAGCATATAATGATTTATTTTGGCGACAGAACTGAAGAACTCAAAACAACCCGCGATATCTGGAACAGATATAAAGAAGCAGAATACTATCAGGTTATCTGGTATGCAGCAAACGGAACAGTTTTATGTATTGAGCCTGAAAAACCTGTAACTCCTGAAATGGCTGATCAAGAATAATATAAATAAGGAAAAATAATGGAAAATAAGACTCCAGTCCAGAATGTAGAAGAAGGCGAACAGACCGAAGCAGTACCACCCTCGGGTTTAAGACGAGAAGTAAAAACTTATGTTTTGCGCGCAGGAAGAATGACTGCAGCTCAGGAACGCGCATATAATGAACTTGCACCTTCATGGTGTATTCCTTTCGAACACAAAAAATTAAATTTTGTAGATGTATTTGGAAACACAAATCCTATTGTAATTGAAATCGGTTTTGGAATGGGAGACGCAACTGTGGCCCTGGCCGAAGCAAATCCAAACATTAACTATCTTGGTATTGAAGTACATACTCCTGGTGTTGGTAAAGTACTTTCAGAAATCCAGAAAAGGGAACTAAAAAATCTTTACATAATTGAATACGATGCACTTGAAGTTCTGGAATATATGATTGGCGATAATTCAGTTAATGGCTTTCATATTTTCTTTCCGGATCCATGGCCTAAAAAACGTCATCATAAACGCCGCATGATTCAGCGTCCGCGTACAAATCTTTTTGCCCAGAAGCTTGCTCCAGGCGGTTACCTTTATTTTGTTACTGATATTATTGACTATGCCGAATTTGCTCTTGAAGAACTTCGTCAGACTGAGCATTTGAAAAATAAATATGAAGGCTTTGCAGAGCCTCAGCCATGGCGGGCCCAGACTAAGTTTGAACGCAAGGGCCTCAAAGCAGACCGCCAGATTACTGAATTATACTTTGAAAAAGTGTAAAATCGGTGGTTGAGTAGACCGTAGGTCGTATCGAAACCACCTTGTAAAAGGTATTATATGGACTTGTTTGAATCTCAGCGAATCTCAGAACTCGAAAATCTCATTACCCGCTATCAGAAGTCTTACTACGACGGCGAAGGCGAAATAAGCGATGCGGAATTTGATAAGCTTTGGGATGAATTAAAAGCGTTAGACCCGGCTAACCCCATTCTGCACAAGGTTGGTGCCGATTCAGGAAACTTTGCCAAGGTTCAGCATGTAATGCCTATGGGCAGTCAGGAAAAGGCTGCTAACCCGGAACAGTTTTTGGCCTGGGCAGAAAAACACAAGTACGACGAATATCTTGTTGAATATAAACTCGATGGTGCTTCTCTTGAACTTCAGTATGAAAACGGTTATCTAAAGCGGGCAGTTACCCGTGGTGATGGTTCGATTGGCGACGACATTACCTCCAATGCCCGCAAAATGGGCGGAGTAAATGCCGCAATCTATAAAGACGGTCAGTTTGTACCATTTACAGGTGGAATCCGGGGTGAAGTAATTATGACCCATTCAGTTCATAAAACTTATTTCCCCGACAAGGCAAACTGCCGTAATGCTGCAAATGGACTTATGAAGCGTAAGGACGGACAGGGCAGCGAATATCTTAAGCTTATTGTTTACGATGCTCTTTCTACTGACGGTAAATCTTATTTTACAAACGAAGAAGAAAAAATCCGCTGGCTTATGGACTGCGGCTTTAATGTTGTAAAGCTTGTAATCTGCAAATCTCCTGACCGGGTAATTGCTTACCGTGCCAAGGTAATGGAAGAGCGGGCTGCTCTGGAATATGATATTGATGGACTTGTAATCAAGGAACGTGTAATTAATCTTGCCGACGCCAGCCGCGACCGCCCTGATCATCAGATTGCCTTTAAGTTTTCTCTTGAAGAAGCAGTAACAACATTGCGCGAAGTTGAGTGGAGCATAAACGGCGGTACCTATACACCGGTTGCAATTTTTGATGAAGTTGAATTAAACGGCACACGGGTACAGAGGGCAAGTCTTGCAAATCCTGATACACTGCGTAAGCTTGGAGTTCAGATTGGAAGCCATGTTGTAGTTGTAAAGCGTGGTGAAATTATTCCAAAAATCGAAGGTGTGGTTGAAGAGAAGGGGCTGCAGACTGTGCCGGTTGACTTTCCAAAAGTCTGCGAAGTTTGTGGAACTCCGCTTGTTGATGAAGGCAGCCGCTTATTCTGTCCTAACAAGGCTTGCAGTAAACGGGTTCTCCATCAGCTTTTGAAATATCAGCAGGTAGTTGATATCCGCGACCTTGGGGAAACTCTTATTACTTCGCTTTTTAAGGATGGCCGCCTTAAGTCTATTTCTGATATTTATACTTTGCAGGTTGAAGATCTTGTTCCATATTTTTTGAATGAAGAAAGTATGGAGGCAGATAAAAAATCTCTTGGTGCGGAAAAGGTTTATAACTCAATTCAAAATCACCGCCGTATGCGCCTTGCGACTTTTATAGGTGCTTTTGATATTGAAGGAATTGGTGAAACCTCTGCAGAAAAACTGATAGGGGCAGGTTTTGATTCGCTTGAAAAACTGCTTGCTGCTAACGAAGACCAGATTGCTTCTGTTTACGGTTTTGCAGAAATTATGGCTCACACTATAGTTGAAGGACTTGCTGAAAATGCAAGCGAGATGCGGCAGCTTGTTGACTCCGGCACTATTGAACTTGAGCAGGCAGGAGCGGGGCTTCTCGCGGGAAAGTCTTTCTGTTTTACAGGCGAGCTTGTAACTATGAAGAGGGCCGATGCAGAACAGCTGGTAAAGAAAAACGGCGGTTCGATAAAGTCTTCAGTTACAAAGGATTTGTCTTACCTTGTTACAAATGATACCACAAGCGGTTCTTCTAAAAACGTAAAAGCAGCTAAGCTTGGTATTCCTGTTATAGACGAAAAAGCCTTCCTGGCACTACTCGGATAATATGGTGGTTGAGTGATGCGCAGCATCGTATCGAAACCACAAAATGGAGATTTCTTGAAAAGACCAAACTACTTTATAAGATTGTTTTCTCCTTTACTTACGCTGCTTCTTATTGCTTACCTTGTTTTTACCTGCTGGTCTGTGCTTGCCTGCTGGAACGCGGCTGCCTCGTTGCATGAAAATATTCCCCAGGAATTTTTGCGGATTAAAATTTACGGCTCTTCAACTTCAGCAGCCTCAGACGCTTCAGAAGGTAACACAGTCAGCGGAACTTTTTCCATAATAGATTCTAACGGAAATGAAATTGCAGTAATTGAGCGCTCCTGGTCCGGGTCTTACCTTGCCGTGGAGTTTGCACGTATAGGTTCAGATGGAAAGTATTTTGTTTTTCCTTCCCGCATTTACGGAAAAAACAGAATTATCGAAGAACGCCGTGAACGTTCTCATGGAACTCTGCTGGAAAAATATTATGACGATTACGGCCAGTGTATGCTGCTGGGCTATGGTTCAAGCCTGAGCGACCGTAAAAAACTATACCGCATTGCAGCCTTTGCAACAGGAAAATACAGACTGCCATCCTTTGGCCTTGTAACAAGATTTTCGATTGACCTTTCAGCCTGCCGCCCGGACCGCTATTATTCTATAAGCTTTAATGAAAACGGAAGATATTTGGTAGAAGAATTATAATGTGTTTTACGGTGGTTGAGTAGATACGAAGTATCGTATCGAAACCACCAGATTTATTAGTTATCTTCAAAAGTAAAATCACTTAAGAAAAATTCAGGTCTTACAGCAGAGCCGTTAAGGCGGACTTCCCAGTGCAGATGAGGCCCGGTTGCAAGCCCTGTTGCTCCGGATTTACCAATAAGCTGTCCCTGGTTTACCATGTCACCTTCTTTTACAGAAAGCTCACTCATATGATAGTAAAGACTGTAAAGCCCCGGTAGATGTTCTATAACTACACTCCAGCCGGTAGAAATACGGTTTTCTGCCATAACAACCTTTCCGCCTGCGCAGGCTTTTACTTCGGTTCCTGTTGGAACACCATAGTCATTTCCGTAGTGAAGGCTGGTAGAAGATTTTCCGTTTGTGTAAACGTAGGTACGGCGGTCTCCGCAGTAAGCTGTGTAGCGCTGAGATTCAGTTGGAGTAGTAAACTTTTTCAAAGAGAAAATATCAGACGGCATGGAAGTAAAAAGAATATTGTTGAGCTTTTCAATTTGGGCCGCACGTTCAGGGCTGTTGTCAGTTTTGATATTTGTGTTTCTTTCATCAAGCTGCAAAACTTCTTCCGGGAAGGTTCTCATCTGCAGGCGGCTTGGTAAAATGAATTCTTTAATGTCAGTATCAGAATCAGCATAAATAATTTTAAGACTGTAGTTGCCATCCTTAAGCCAGAGAGAAACAGGAATACCGCAAAGCATTTCAGTGCTGGCAGTTTTTTTCTTAAGCTGATAGAAAGGAGCAGACTCAATAACCTTTTTATCCTGAAGCAGCTGCAGGCTGGCTTTTTTCTCAGGCTCATTCTTCGATTTTTTATGAGTCTTAGGAATGGTAATGTTCAGCCTTACAAAAATCGCATCACCGGGAGTTATAACATCATTATATGTAAGATTAAGATTATAATTTTCAGATTCGTATTTAGCGTTAGCTGCAAAAATCAAATTAAGCTGAAGTAAGCAGAGCAGGGTAAGCAGTATTTTTTTCATTATATTTCTCCTTTTGATGGAAGCATTTCTTTTATAATTATCTGTTTTGTAACATTGCCGTTAAAATAATTTCGGCTCATGTTGTATAGAATATCATATTTTTTTCCAATAGATATATCTTTTTTCAGACGGTCGGCCTGGCCCCAGAACATGGCCGGAATCTTATGCTTGCCGGTATCAAAAATCATTTTCAGATGATGAGGCTCTTTTTTACCGAGAACCATTGTATCAATAAGCTTGATGTTTCTGGTCATCAGTACAAGCTCAGGACTTTCTGCACCGCAGGGTTCAAAGGTTTCCATAAGACTGAAGTTTTCTGGGGTAAGATGCTCCGGTGGAATTTCTGCGTCAACAAAAATATCAGAGCATTCTTCTTCAAGTTCAACTGTGGCTGCGGCGGCCTGTACCTTGTTCAAAAAGATTTCAAGCTTGTCTTTATAAAAACTGAAGCCGGCTGCAAAATTGTGACCGCCGTGATTTATAAAGATGTCACCCATGTTGTCAAGAAAATCAGTTGCAATAAAGCCCCTGCAGCTGCGCATGGAACCCGTGCAAACTTCATTTTCATAAGTAATGGCAATTGTCGGAACGTTGAAGTCCTGCATAAGGCGGGTGGCAACAATTCCTGTAACCCCCTTATTTATACACTGATCTACACAAATGCAAAGTTTGTTTGAATGACGGCTGAGGCTTTCTTCTGCAGTATCGTGAACTTTATAGCAGGCTTGAGAAACAAGATCTTTTCTCTGCTCATTTAAATCATAAATTGTATTGGCAAGCTGCTCTCGCTCCCGCGGATTCTCAGATATCAGAAGTTTAAGCGAAAGGTCTGATTTTCCCATGCGGCCGGCAGCATTCAGGGCAGGAATAACTGTCCAGGAAAGGTCGGTAGAAGTAAGGGCATCTTTGTTTATATTGAGCTTATTAAAAAGCTCTGCAAGTCCCTGTCGAGGCCTCTCTTTTTTGATAGAAGCAATTCCGCTACGGACAAAAATGCGGTTTTCATTTTTCATCGGCATAATGTCTGCCAGGGCTGCAAGTGCAACCAGCTGAAGGTCCTTCTGTTCGGCTTCTATCTGTCCAGGCTTTTTCTGAGCAATAACCTTTTTACAATAAGTAACATATAAATTATATATGCTGTCTATTTCTGAAGTTTCCTGATCATTATATTTTGCAATCTGAGAAAGGGATTTTATCTGGGACGCACTTTTGTTTTGAACTGAAGGAATCACTTTTGAAATTTCATTTCGTAAATCATTGATGTTGAATTCAATTCCACGTCCGAATAAGCCTGAAAGAATATTAAGGGCTCTTTTTGAATCCCAGGAATAAATCAGCTGGCCTTGTAAAAAATAGGGGAGCTTGAGGTCGTAAATTGAAGTCTGTCCAGGTATGATTTTTTCGTGCAGCTCTTTGATTTTTACCAGGTTTTTGATTTTTAAGCAGTCTGCATAGACGCAGCCTTCCTCTTCGTTTTCTGTCAACTCGAGGATGCAGATTTCTGCACCGTAAAAATCTGTATCTGCAAAACGAAGGGCACTTACAAGTTTATAAGCCACGGCTGCCCCAGAGATTCCGTCGAAGGGATAATTTGAATCTTCCATCTTCGGATCAATTATGATAATTGCTTCAGGAAGATTTTCCGGTGGATTATGATGGTCTGTAACAATAACTTCTATACCAAGGTCGTTTGCATGTGCAATTTCATCGTTGTTTGAAATACCACAGTCTACAGTGATTATGAGAGTACCATCTTGTGCTGCAAAATCATCTATAGCCTGCAGATTCAGCCCGTAGCCGTCATCTTCAAGAGGGAGCCGCCAGGAAACATCAAGCCCCATTCGAACAAGCTCTTCGTATAAAATTGCGGTACTGCTTATTCCGTCTACATCGCTGTCACCGAAAATCAAAACCTTTTCGACTTCTTCTTTAGCCTGTAGGATTCTTTCAACGGCATCTTCAATTCCATTAAAAGAAAAGGGATTGTGCTGGAATCTTAAATCATCCTCAAGATAGTAGAGAAGGTCTGAGCCCTTAGTGATTCCACGGCGCACAAAAACAGAGGCGAGTAAAGGTGAAATGTTAAATGAATTGCAAAGCGGCTCAATCTGCTGCTTTGTTACCGGCTTTTTAATCCAGTGTGATATATCTTTATATGAAGCTTCGCCTCTCACAAAATCCCCATCCCAGTTTCAATTGAGTTCAGCTTCTGATCAATACTGTTTTCAATCAGAAAGAAAACCAGCTGACGAATCTGGCCGTAAACTTCTTCATCAATTGAGAGCTTTCTTGCATCTGAAGGGGAAAGAACTGTAAGAGCGGAAAGATATTGCAGGGCGGTAAAATGCAGCCCTATCATATTTTCTCTCTGGCTGCTTCCTCCCGATTCAACGCAGTCCGGACAGATAAAACTGTTTTCCATACTATTATAGTATGAAATGGCATTTGGTGCAAACCGTGAATCCAAAAAAGTTTTACCGCAACTTGCACAGGCGTGAGAATTAGGCTGAATACCAAGTAATTCCAGATAACGCCACAAAAAACGTAAAAGTCCAAGACGGCTCTGTTCTTCGTCGCAAAGTTCCATTCCGTCCAGAAAGCCGCCTACGAGACGGTGACAGAGCTCGGCACTGCCGCCGCAGCGGGTTTTTATAGCAAGCTCTGCAGCAAGGGAAGCGGCGTAGGATTTAAAAAGATTTTGACTGAAGGAAGCGTGGTAATTTGCAACCTCAAAGTCACTGATTTTAATCTGATTTTTTTCCGGATTTTCATAAAGCCAGACTTTGCCGGAATTCCACTGTGAGACAAGCGACCGAAGGCGGCTTTTAGGCCCACCGTACAAAACCGCATAGACAATACCTTGCTCCGGAGTGAGCAGGGTAACACTGGAGTTATTTTCGCCCAGGGGCCGGAGTGATAAGACAATTGCAGATGTGGAAGACGAGCGGTTCATTCAATTAGTATAACACAGTTTGGGTAGGGGAATAAATAGTTATGCTTCGATGTAAAAAAAATCTGACAGCGGGAGCCCGTCAGATTTTTTTTGATATCTGATTTTTATTTATTTCCCTGTCCATAATATGCGTTAGGACCATGTTTTCTCATATAATGCTTATTAACTATATAGTCAGGCAATTCTGTCGCATCCGGACGAATCTGCAGTGTATACATAGCCATCTTACAGATTTCTTCCAGAACAGTTCCATTATAAACCGCCTTATCCGCATTTTTGCCCCAGGCAAAAGGACCATGGCCACCGCAGAGCACCATATTTACTTCACTAGGATTAAGTCCAAGCTCTGCAAAATGCTTTACAATCAGAAGACCAGTTTCTTTTTCGTAGTCGCGCTCAACAGCTTCGCGGCTGAGGTATGGAGTGCAGGGAACTGCCTTCTGAATGTGATCTGCATGTGTAGTGCCAAAGAGTGGCACTGAGCGCACTGCCTGAGCCCATGCAACTGCACAGGTAGAGTGAGTATGGATGATTCCTCCAACCTCGCCACCCTGATTCATTGCAAACTCCTTGTAGAGAACTGCGTGGGTAGGGGTGTCGCTTGAAGGATTCAAAGATCCATCAACCTTCTTTCCGTCCAGGTCTATGATTACCATTGATTCTGGTGTGAGTTCAGGGTAAGGAACTCCAGAAGGTTTAATTGCGAAAACTCCCTTGTCTTTATCAAAAGCAGAAACATTGCCCCAGGTGTAGAGAGCCAGGTGGTTCTCAGGAATTTTCATATTGGCTTCGTAAGCCTGATTTCTAAGTGTTTCGTAATTCATTTTTTTTCCTCGTGTATTATGGTGATTTCGATACACCGCTTTCGCGGCACTCAATCACCGCGGTGGTTGAGTAGCCCGAAAGGGCGTATCGAAACCACATTTTTAAAGATTTTCAACTGCAGCCTTTTCGATTGCAAGGCCTTTCATATATCTGTCAAAGAATATATTAAAGCTTTCTACTAATTCATTTTCAGGTGCTGCAGTAGTTTTTTTGCAAGATTTGAATACTTCATTATTCAGGAAGTCATCAAGTGTTTTGTTATTTTTAGAATCAATAGCATATGCAGCTAGAAGTGCCATACCCCAAGGGCCGCCTTCTCCGGCAGTTTCCATAGCGCTAACCGAAGTCTTCATAGCCGCAGCCATGTACTTAAGACCAGCTTCAGTCTTAAAGTATCCGCCGGCACCTGTCATGCTTTCAACCGGAACCTTTTCTTCATCATAAAGAATATTCATACCTGCACGGAGAGCACCAAGAGAAGCGAACATCTGAGTACGCATAAAGTTTGCAACATTGAACTTAGCGTTTTCTGCACGTGCAAAGAGTGGACGGCCACTGTTAAAGCCTGTAATTGTTTCACCGGAAAGATAGTTGTAAGCGAGAAGTCCGCCACAATCCTTATCAGCTTCCAGAGATTTTTCAATCAGATTATCAAAGAACTTACCGATTTTTGGAACATTTGCTTCACCGCACATAAGAGTTGCAACTTCGTAGAACAAATCCATCCAGTAGTTGTGCTCACCTGTACAGTTATTAGCGTGAACCATAGCAACAGGAAGACCTGCCGGAGTAGTTACGATATCAATAATTCCAGGGTAAGCTTTCTTAAGATCCTTTTCGAGGACAACCATACTGAAGACAGAAGTTCCGGCAGAAATATTACCGGTTTTAGCAGCAACCGAATTAGTTGCGGCCATACCTGTTCCCGCATCACCCTCAGGAGGGCAGAATGGAATGCCAGCCTGCAAGTCTCCGCTTGGGTCAAGGAACTTAGCTCCAGCTTCAGTCAAAGTGCCGGCTTCCTGTCCAGCCATTAAAACCTTAGGGAATACAGAATCAAGCTTAAGGCCGAGCGCCTTAACACCAGGAAGAGCCTCAAACTTAGCCTTGAAATCTGGATTATAATCAGCCTTGCCACCCTCGTATTTTACAGGGAACATACCGCTGGCATCGCCGACTCCAAGCACCTTCTTGCCTGTAAGCATATAGTGAATGTAGCCTGCAAGTGTATAAACATTGTTTATTTTGTTGATATGAGGCTCTTTATTCAAAATAGCCTGATAAAGGTGAGAAACAGACCAGCGCTCTGGAACCGGGAAGTTGAAAAGGTCAGAAAGCTCTTTAGAAGCCTGACCTGTAATAGTGTTACGCCAGGTTCTGAAAGGAACAAGAAGATTTTCAGAACTGTCAAAAGCAAGGTAGCCGTGCATCATAGCAGAAATACCGCCGGCACGGAACTTTGTAAGCTTTACGCCGTATTTTTCGGCAACGTCTTTTTTGAGGTCTGCATAACAGGTCTGCAGTCCCTCGTGAATCTGACTCAAAGGGTAGGTCCAGATACCATTATCCAGAGTGTTTTCCCAGGTATAAGAGCCGCCCGCAATAGGCTCATATTTTTCGTTAATCAGCACAGCCTTAATACGTGTTGAACCAAACTCAATTCCCAGAACGGCAGCGCCGCTTTCTATAAGTTCTTTGTTTCCCATAATATTTCCTTTTTAGTAAATCCTTTAACTAAATTATCGCATATTATATTCAATATTAAAGTCTTTTACAATTAAGATTTTTACTGAATAAAGTTGAAATATTTACGTAGTTTTTAAGGAGGGGGGGGCTGCTCATTTTTCCGACAAAACAACATAAAAAGTTCTCGTTTGTCGGAAAATGAAAAACTTAAAAACCCAAAATTCCGACAAAAAGACCTTTAGAGTTACTTTTTGTAGGAAAATAACAAATAAAAACTTCCAAAAACTATATTCCCAGAAAAAAAACTTCAATTTTTTCCGACAAATACTTCCCCAAACCCTCTTTTTGTCGGATTTTCAAAAATCAAGACCGAAAATTTTCCGACAAAATAAACTCCAGAGTACTTATTTGTAGGAAAATCCCTAAAATCTTCACCACCTAACACTAAAAATCAGAAATCTCCATGATGCAAATCCCCTGTAACTGTGCTATCATAAAACTATGAATTATAAGTTACTCGAAAATGTACAGTCAGTTTTAGACGATTTTGTAAATAAAAAAGAAGCCGCAGGCTTAAATCTTCTGGTTTGCAAAGATGGCCGCGAGCTTGGTTACTGGCAGTCAGGCCTCGCAGATGTAGCCGCCGGCCGGGCCTATAACCGCGACACAATCGCCCGCCTTTATTCCATGACCAAGCCGGTTACCGCCGTTGCCGCCATGATTCTTATGGAAGAGGGTAAGCTTGACTTCGCCGCCGAAGTTTTCCGCTACCTTCCCGAGTTCAAAGATGTCAAAGTATGCACAGATCGCGGCCGCAAGGGAAATCTAAGACCCGCAAGGCGCCCGATCCTTATTCAGGACCTTTTGAATATGACAAGCGGCTACGGCTACGGTGCCTGGGGGGAAGGCTCTTTTTATGGAGAACACCTTACATCAGTTCTCATAAACGACCTTAATGAAGACGAAAAAGATGGCGGTAAAAATCAGATTACCACAAGAGAATTTGCCCGCCGCATAGCCCAGATTCCACTGAACTTTGAGCCGGGAACAGAATACAACTACGGCTATTCCGCAGATATCCTTGGAGCCGTTATAGAGGTCGTTTCAGGCCAGAGCCTCAGTGATTTTATGAAAGAGCGCATTTTTAAGCCTCTTGCCATGAATGATACAGATTTTTATGTACCGGAATCAAAACAAAAGCGGCTTGCAAAGGTTTACCGCTCGGTAGAAGACTGGTCCAGCGGCCAGGAAAAACGTCAGCTTCAGCTCTTTACCGACTGCAACCTCGGCGTTCAGGATAAAATGAACCATCAGCCGGCCTTCGAAAGCGGCGGTGCCGGCCTCTGCTCAACTGCAGACGACTACATGAATTTTGCCCTTATGCTTGCAAACGGCGGAAGTTTCAACGGCCGCCGCATCCTCAGCGAAAACACAGTGCGCCGCCTGAGCGATTCCCGCCTTATGCCGTCAGTTCAGCAGACTTTCGACATCAAAATGCCGCATCTGGCAGGTTACAGCTACTGCAATCTCATGAGAGTAGCTGCAAATCCGGGGGCCTGCAACGTATTTACCAGCAAAGGCGAGTTCGGCTGGGACGGCTGGCTTGGTCCATACGTCTCTGTAGACCGCGAAACCGGCCTCACAATAGTAATGACAATGCAGCGCTGCGATTCCGGAACTACCAGTGCAGCCCGCCGTGCCCGAAATATCATTTACAGCTCACTTTCTTGACACTAAGTGTTATAATTGTTAAAATATTCTATTATATTAGAGGTGAATAATGGTTTTTCCTTTGGAACAGTTAGTAACATTTAACGGCAATATTTATGAGATTACAGTAGCAGCAAGCCTTCGTGCATATCAGATGGCAAAGGTAAATGACCCTGAAATTGCTGCAAACCAGGATAAGGTTGTTTGTGCAGCTGCAAAACAGCTTTTTACAAATAAAGTAACTTACCGCATTGAGCACAAAGACTAAAGTTTTAGTTATATTTGCGCCCACAGCTTCGGGAAAGACTGCCTTAACGAGGGAACTTTTTTCACCTCAAGGCAGTCATTTTATTTTAAAGGCAGAAATAATCAGCGCAGATTCACAGGCAGTCTATAAAGAAATGGACATTGGCACTGCAAAGCCCGAAGCAGACCTTCAGAAAGAAATCCCTCATCATCTAATAAATCTTCTTACACCAGACCTGCAGTATAATGTGTCTGATTTTGTGAACGCTGCGGACAAAGCCTGCCAGGAAATAACGGCCCGCGGTAACTTACCGGTTGTAGTAGGCGGAACAGGCTTTTATATCAGAAATTTTTTATATGGCCTTGCTCCAACTCCCGTTTCAGATGAAAAACTCCGCAATGAACTTAAAGATCGCATAGCCCGCGAAGGAAATCAGGCCCTTTATGATGAACTGAAGAAAATTGACCCCGAAAGCGCGGCAAAAATCCATCCAAATGATGCTTACAGAATCTGCCGTGCCCTTGAAGTTTTTTATCTTAGCGGTAAAAAACGCTCAGAATATCAGACAGAAGGCCAGGGCAAGCTTCGCGATAAGTTTGATTTTAAGTTTCTGGTTTTACAGCCTCCCCGCGACCTCCTTTACGACCGCATCCGCCGCCGTGTAGACCTCATGTTCCAGACAGGCCTGGAAGAAGAAGTCCGCTCCCTTGTTGCAAAAGGCTACACGAAAGACAGCCCCGGTATGAAGGCTATAGGCTACAGTGAATGGTTTGCAGAAGACGGCAGCCTTTATGGCCCGGAAAAGCTCGAAGAAATCAAAGAAGCCATAAAACACCACAGCACAAAATATGCAAAGAAGCAGTATACCTATATTAGAGATATTCCGGGTAGCCAGGTGATTGAATTTACTGCACAGGAAAATGATATTTTGAACATTACAGAAATAATAAATCAATGGATTGCCACGTCGCTACGCTCCTCGCAATGACATAATATGGAATTACGTTAGTAATTCCGAATCCGTGTGCCTTATATGTGTGATAAACATACAATTATTTGTAAGAATCTACTATACATGCTATAATTGTCCGATAATATTCTTATGGACAGTAACAAAGTGAAAGAGAAAAAAATCCCAAAAAATAAAGCTGATAAGGTTAGACATCCTATTGGCGTAAAACTCATTGCAATTATTTCAACAATTGTACTTATTGCACTTGGCGGTGTTACCTACGCCGTTTCATACTTCGTAACAGCCGACGTCCGCAACAACGCCGAAGAAAACAATCTTACAATCAACAGCCGTACCGCCGCAGATACAGAAAACCGAATCACTTCGGCCCTGTCCTCTGTCGCTATGTTTATAGACCTCTTAAATACAGCCGGCTCCAATCAGACAGAAATTATGGCTCTGGAAAATCTTTACTTCGACCGCAACAAGTCCGTGGCGGCCGTGTACCTGCCGGACTCTGGACGTCTCTTCACAAACACTGCCTTTTTTATTTCTCAGGAGCTCGAGCCGGATTCGGCTCTTAATTATTTTTTACAGGAAGAAGCCTTAATCGAAAAAGCCTCAAATGGCTATATGGAGCTGCATAACGCATCGCCGTTTTTTAACGCACCGGTCCTTTCCTTTTTTTATCCGGCAACCAGCGGTGGAGCGGCCCTTGCAGACGGATCTGCCCCAGAGAACTCAGGAAACAGTGTAGTCGCATTTTTGTTTTCTGCAGAAGACCTCAGCAACAGCTTTGCATCAGGCAGCGTAAACCAGTCTTTCTTTGTAAACAAAGACGGAACCATTCTTCTTCACAGCGACAGCTCTCTTATGATGCAGGCTGCAGACGAATCATCTAATCCTATAGTTAAGGCAATGCAGGAAAGTGCCGCAAATAACTCTCAGATTACCTATAACACAAAAAACGGAACAGAATACATAGGCGCCTTCCGAAAGCTTTCCTTTGGTGACTGCGCTGTAATCACAACAGCCCAGACTTCAATCATTCTGGAAGGTGTAAAAAGGACCACCCGCAGAAATCTTTATATATCTGCAATCATTCTTTCGCTTTCAATCCTCATAATTTACTTTTTCTCTAAATCACTCAGCCGCCCGCTTAAGGTGCTTACGGCAATTGTAAACGAAATCAACCAGGGAAACTTTAATACAGAGCTCTTCAGCGAAATCAAAAAAACACACAGAGATGAAATTGGTGTTCTTGCAAACTCAACAAAGCATGAACGCGAAATTTTAAATACCTTTACAAAGCTTACAAACAAGGGTGTTACTCAGGCTATCATCAAAAAGGAAATTGATTTTGAGCCACACCTTAAAGACATTACAATTTTCTTCAGCGACATTCGAGGCTTTACTGCAATTTCAGACGGCTTCAAAAATCGTTTTGGCGAAAAGTCTGCCGGCGAAATCATCAGCTTTTTGAATGACTATATGAGCCGTATGGTTTCCTGCATTACAAGAACCGGCGGAACTGTAGACAAGTTTGAAGGTGACGCAATTATGGCTGCCTGGGGTGTGCTTCGTAACGAAAGCCTGGACTGGGAACAGCTGCCGCCGGATTCAGCTGAATATAAAAAAGCAAAGAAGCATCACGACGCTTATGTAAAAAGAGATGCACTTGCGGCAATCACCTGCTGTATGGCAATGCGCTATTCCCTCATGCTTTACAATAAGGAAGCAGAAGCCTTTACAAAGGCCCACGAAAAAGAACCTCTTGCAAAGTACAAACCTCACATCAGAATTGGTGCAGGTCTAAACTCCGGCCGCGCAACAGTAGGCTTTATGGGATCCTTCGACAAAATGGAATACACTTCGATTGGTGACGCCGTAAACTTTGCCAGCCGAACCGAAGCTTCAAACAAGCCTTGTGGAACTGACACTCTTATTACTCAGGATACCTACGATATTCTTAAATATGATTTTATAAAATGTAAGGAAAATAATTTTACAATCAAGCCGGAAAATAAACCTTGCGAGCTTATTGTAGAACAAATTCCTGTAGACTTTGAAGTAAAAGGAAAGGGTAAGCAGCACTTCTTTGGTGTTGTTAATATGCCTGCCTTTGATATTGAAAAGTTCTTCAGTTTTGATAAGGACTTTAAACTGGATAAAGATTGCGAACGTGCGATAGGACCAAAAGGACCTAAGACACTTTCAGAAATGAGAAAGCTGCTCGGAATTGCTGAGCCTGATTTTGGAAAGGTTAACCTGGATGCGGAAGAGAACAAAATTCAAGTCGCCGGTTCGTGATTTTTTTGTAGTTGTTCTAACTCTTTCTGTAGCAGGCTATTTCAGCTGGATCTTCTGGAAGGATTTAAACAATTCATCGAGCCGTGATGATAAAGATGAAATCGCAATAATCACTTTTAAAAATCGTATTGCACAGCGTAAATACGAAGACCGCGTTGTCTGGGAAAGAATCGATAAATCAACTCCTCTTTATAACGGTGACCTCATTCGTACTGCAGAACTTGCAGAAGCAGTAATTACTTTCAACGACGGTTCAGAAGTAAACATCTATGAAAATACAATGATTCAGGTTTACTATTCTGATTTCGAAGGCGTAAACATTTCTGTAGGAAATGGAAATCTTCAGGTTGAATCTTCGGAAAAAGGTAATGTACAGCTTACAATGAACGATGGTTCAACTGTAAAAGCAGCAGCCGGCACAAGTCTTTCTGCAAAAACAGGTGCGGGTGGAGCAGGTTCTAAAACTGTTGAAGTTCAAAGTGGCTCGGCAACAGTCACAGGCGCCAGCGGTATAACAGAAGCAATGCAGGCAGGCCAATCATTAAGTGTAAAGTCAACAGGAGAAATTGCAAAAATGCCTGTTACCGTAACTTCAATTCCGCCGGAGCTGCGTGTGCTTAATGTAGAAGGGGAGCCCCTTCCTGTAAAACTTGAATGGAACAAAATTAATTCAAACCAGCCTATAATTTTACAGACTTCAAGTAAAAAAGATTTTTCTCAGATTACAGAAGAAAAAGTGTTAGACACGGCTAACGACTCTCTTATAAACATTTCTCAGGGTACCTTATACTGGCGCGTATTCCCACAGGGAAATGAAGATGAAGCGACAGAAGGAAAAATTTCTGTAGAAGCGGCAGAGCCTCTTGAACTTATTTCTCCTGCAGATAAGGGCTCTTTCCAGTATAGAAACAGAAATCCTCTTTTGAATTTCCGCTGGAAGGGTAACGATTATGCTAAAAATTATCTTGTAAAAGTTTCTTCAACTCCGGATATGCAGACCACTGTAATTTCAAAGGTTGTGGAAAATCCTTCTTTGCAACTGGATTCTCTAGGAAGCGGCCAGTGGTACTGGCAGGTAACTCCATATTACGAAGTAAACTCAATAGGTTATGCCGGAGCAAGTAAAGTTGCAAGCTTTATAATAGAAAGAACAGAAGGAATAACTCCTCCGTCTCTTACAGTGCCTCTGCAGAATGCAGAGATTCATTATAAAGATTCTCTGGATGTAAACTTCAGCTGGAAGAGTGACATTAAGGCTTCTTACGAACTGCTGGTTTCTGCAGATAAAGATTTTAATGATATTATTACAAGAAGAAAAACTGCAGGTCAGCGTGCCAGTGTTAGTTTTGCCTTACCAGAAAAGGATGGACAGGAATATTACTGGAAGGTAATCCGTAATTCTTCGGAACCGGATGATTTTACACCAGAATCAGATATCCGTCATTTTACAGTTTCAAAATATGTAAGTGTACCGACAAAGCTTGTTTACCCTCCGGAAGAATTCAGTACGGAAAGTACAAAAGTAAGCAGCCTCCGTTTTATGTGGAAGCCTTCGGATGAAGCAAAGGCAAACGGAAAAGAAACTACAATTCAGATTTCTTCAAGCAAAGATTTTTCTTCTGTTCAGGTAGAAAAAACAGTTCCGGGAACAACAATCGAAAATATAAATCTTCCTCATGGAGAATACTACTGGCGTGTTGCAACCGAAGGAATGGATGGAGAGCTTGAATACACACAGCCAAATCATCTTGTAGTTCAAAAAGAGTTAACCGCTCCTAACGTAACAAATGTAAAAGATGAAGCAGAAGTACTTATTGCAAAAGATGCTCCTGTAAAATTAAACTGGTCACCTGTTCAGGGTGCAGATTTTTATAACGTTCGTGTTTACGATTCTGGCAATAAACTTGTAGCAGAAAAACCGGAAGCAGCCGGAACAAGTGCAAGCTTTACTCTGCCTGATGATTCTTATTCAGTTAAGATTCAGGCCGTTGCTTCACAGACAGAAATATCACCACTGAGAACCGGACCTATAGAAACTGTAGACTTTACTGTAAGAAGACCGGAGAACCTTACAGCCCTCAGTCCTGCACCTTCTGCGAAAATCGACGGACTTAGTGCCCTGCGTACACCTGTAAACTTTAGCTGGAAGCCAGGCCGAGACAAGGCAGTATCAACAGAACTTGTAATTAAAAAACGCCAGGACGACGGAACCTTACGCACTGTAGAAAGTATAAGAACAAATAAAACTACTGCGTCAGTTCCTCGTCTAACTACAGGCTCTTATACCTGGCAGGTAATGGCAAGTACCCAGGATGGAATTCCAATCAATACAGAGCCTGTAAGCTTTACTGTAACATCGGTTGCTTCGCTTGCCCGTCCAATGCTTATGTCTCCAAAACATAACCTTACAATGGACGCATCTTATCTCCGCAAAAACCGTTCAATCACCTTTGAATGGAAAGAAGTGACAGATGCAACAGAATATAACTTTGTGCTTTATAAAAAACAGATTAATGGAAGCCTTACTCCGGTTTATACAGAAAAAGGAGTGAAGGGTAACAAGGTCAAACTCAAGAAACTTACTATGCTCGATTTAGGTGAGTTTGAATGGGATGTAACAGCCTTCTCTTATGCAAAAGACGGTTACGAAGAAAGAAGATCCCAGCCGGCCCAGGCAACATTTAAAATAAAGTTTGACGCACCAAAGCAGATAACAACAGAAAAAACAGGAAGGATGTTCAGTGAAGAATAATTTATTAAACCGAACAGCTAAAATCCTCACTGCAATTTTTTGTATCATGCTCCTGGCGGCAGGTCAATTGTATGCTCAGTCGTCATCCCCGACTGCCCAGAAGTTTAAGCAAACTCTCCAGTGGAGCAGCGACCCTAACGTACTCGAATATAAAGTAGAAATTCAAAACAGCAGCGGTCAGATCATTCAGTCTCTAACGACAGAAGAAAGTTCTGTTAGTCTTGCCTTAAAAGAAGGTACCTACCGTTATCGTATTACCGCCTACGACTTCCTTGGCCGCGAGGCAGTTTCTACAGGCTGGGTAAACTTCGAAGTTGCAATTGCCAAACAGCCGGAAATTAAACATGAGAAAAAACTTGAGTCCCTTGCAGAAGACGGAAAATCTCTTGAACTTGATGTGAATGTTGCAGACGTAACTTCAGATTCAAAAGCAGAACTTGTTAATATGGAAACAAAAGCCCGCATTCCGGGAAAACTTATTCTTTCTGCTGCAGCGGGTGCCCCTGCGGTTGGACTTTCAGCCTCAGAAACACATGCTGCAAATAAAGTCCGCTTTACAGATGTTCCTGAAGGTAAGTGGAAGTTAGTTATTACTAACCCAAGTGGACTTTCTACAGAGACAGAAAGCTTTGAAGTAAAAGATACAATTAAAGAAGTGCGCCTAGCCGCTGCCAAAGCAGAAGCCGAACGTAAGGAAAAAGAGCGTCTTGAGCAGGAAAGAATAGCAAAAGAAGCAGAAGAAAAAGAAAAGGCAGAAGCAGAACGTCTTGCCCGCGAAGAAGCAGAAAAAGAAGCCCAGCGACTTGCAATCGAACAGGCAATCCGTGAAGAAATGGAAAAAATGGCTGCAGAAAAAGCCGCACAGGAAGCAGCGCTGGAAGAAGAACGCAGACAAAAAGAAGAAGAGGAGCGCCTTGCCCGCGAAGAGGAAGAGCGCTTAGCCCGCGAGGAAGAAGAACGCCTTGCTAAAGAAGAGGAAGAAAAGGCTAAGGAAGAAGAAAAAGCAAAACGCCGCGAACAATGGCTCAACTACGACCGCAAATTTTACGTAATAGCAGGAGCCGGTACTGCAATGCCAATATATGACAGCGACTTCTTTGATGATTATGTTGAAAAAAATTTATTAAATCTGTCTCTTACTGCACAAATTGGCTGGCTTCCTGTTCATACAGAAAAGCTTCGCTTTGGTATGGAACTTAACGGCATTGCAAGCCGCTTTAATAATGAAAATGAATATTACAAACTCGATCTTGATACCCTTATGCTTCAGGATAATCTTGTTTTAAGATTCCGCTTTAAATCTAAAAAAGTATGGTGGCAGGTCAAAGGAGGAGGCGGTATAGCCCTTGTTCAGGAAAGACTTGACTATTCGGAAATTTACGAAAATAATAAACAGAATAAGACTTTGAATTTCGGCTATTTCACTGCAGGCGGTGGTCTTTCTGTTTTAATTATTCCATCAGCAATGTTTATGATGGAAATAGGAGCAGATTTTTATAATCTGTTTATTCCAGACTTAAATATTGGAATCCTTAATCCTTATTTAGGAATAGGAGTAAGATTCTAATATGATATGGAGAGTAGATTAAATGCGTGAGATTTTCAAACATTCAAAAGTTAAACTTTCTCTATTTTTCACATCTCTTCTATTAAATACATTTATATCTTGTAACGGCTTTAATTTTGGTGATATTGATTTTAACGGCGATATTCGTACTCAACTGGAAGAGGATATTGGAGTAACCTATTCTTTTTATGAATATCCGGATCTTGAATCGCAGCATATTGATCAGACTCTTATAACCGGAAAAACAATTTCAAATTCAAGATTTCCTGTATATGAACACGAAGATACACTTCTTGTAGGCTGGCAGTATCTTTGTAATTCTCAAACCGGTTCAACAGAAATGCCGGATTATTTTACTTTTAATGAAAAAAATTACATAGAGACAGTAAGACCAGGAATTACAGATGAAAGTCTGTACGCCGTCTGGAAAAAGAAATGTATAATTAAATTTGTAACCAACTGGCCGGGACTTGAAATTGAAGATGTAATTATGCCGGCAGGCGATTTACTGGAATGGCCGAGGATTGAAACAAGACAGGGCGAATACCGTTTGTGGAATTGGTGTACAGACCCAGAGCTTACACAGTGGTATGACTTTTCTAAGCCAGTTGAAGATTCTATGACCCTTTATGCCCGCTGGGTAGAGGTTAGAACAATTACCTATCATAAAAATGACGGTTCGGATGAAGAAAACTGGCGTGAATATGAAATCAATATGGAAAATGAAATTTCAGACTGTATGTTTGGTGAACGAAGCGGTTATGGTTTCGTAGGCTGGGCTGATTCTCCAAGTGGCGGAGTTACAAAATATGCAGGAGACAGATTCACAATCACACAAGACATGGATCTTTATGCGGTTTGGTCTACTGATGTAGTAACTATAACATATATAGACAAATACGGTGTATTCCCTAATGCTACAGCCCGTATGGGTAATGGTGCCCATTATTCTGTAGGCCGTGTTTTAAGTAACGAAGGTAACTGGTATACAGATCTTGGAGAAGTATGGAAGCCTCAGGGTAAGACTGTCCTTGGTTATGATGAATCTTCTTCTGTTGGCCTCGACTGGCAGGGTAGACCAGCTGTGACTTACGGAAGATGGGGCTGGCACAATGTAAGCACTTCACCGGAACATTGGGAAGGCAGTAACTATATCACCCTAAATTCAAGCAAGACCTTCTACGTATACTGGGATGATATGATTATTCCTGGCGGAGATGTAAGTGCAGGCTTTACTTTTGAAGAAAGTCCGGATTCTGATATTCCGGGATTAGTAAGTGGTCCATCTTCTACAAGTGGAAGCTCAGTAACCTTTACAGCAACAAGCGGATACGATGAATACAGATGGTATTTCGATGGCGATTATCAATCATCATCTGCAACTAATACCTTTACAATGTCTACTTCAGCATTATTACCTGGTGATTATACTGTTATGCTTGTAGTAAAGAGTGGTTCAGATTACTACTCATGGCAGGGAACTCTCACAAAGAACTAGGAGAAAAGTTATGAAGAAAATGATTAAAACAAAATTCAGATTTTTCTCTTTCTTACTGATTTTGCTGGCAGCTTTTTTTGCAGCCACCTTTTCTTCCTGCGAAAACGCCATTACAGATAAAACTTCTGAATTTATAGAAACTCAGCCGACAAGTGAAGTAGCAGCGAAACCGGAGACTTCAAATAAAGGTTCTATTCAGATTAGAATAAATCCGGACCAGATAGCGGGCTCTTCTTCCAGAACAGTTTTACCGGAAATCAGCTACGACACAATTACAAGGGTAGTGCTCAGCGGAACACATAACGGAAGTACAAGAACCCTTCAGGAATGGAGCAGTTATTATAGTGTAAGCTCTGTTTTGCTGGAGTTAGGTTACTGGGACCTTACACTTACCGTAGTTAATAATGGAAAGACCTTTACTTCAGAGACAGAATCTATAGAAGTTGTGTCTGACACCGTAACGCCGGTTAGCTTTACTCTTTCAACAAGCTCGACAGAAGGCGGTATTTATCTTCAGGTTAATTTTACTGGTGATGCAGTTGCCGCAAAATACAGACTTCTGAACTATCCGGCAGATACAGTAGCAGATTCGGGAGATCTTTCTGTAGTAACAAGTCCTTCAAAATCAGTAACTTTTACACGGGATGCAGCAAGTAATCCTGTAACAAAAGGTACATATCGAATTGAGATAAAGTTTTACGCAGCTGGAGATATTCTCTTAAATACCTACAGCGAAATTATCCGTGTAAAAGGCGGCTTTACAAGTTCTGCTTCCCGCTATATAGATTTAAATAATCTACATAATATCGAATATCATGCAGACGACGGATCTATTCTGACTGGTTCCTATGTTGAAAAATATTCACTTCACTCCGGTACTATCGACTTGCCAACACTGCGTCGTACCGGTTATGAATTTGTCGGCTGGTATAAAGATTCTGGATTAACAGACGGTCCGGTTACCGAATTTAATGTTAATACAGAAACTTCTCTCACTGATAAAAACTTTTACGCAAAATGGAACAGAGTCTGCGCAATCACATATTATCTTGCAAACCAGGCAGCGACTACAGACAGCGATTGTATTGAACTTACAGAAGATCAGTGTGAAGAATGGGGATTAAGCCAGAGTCACACAGCAGGTAGCGCTACCCAATTACCTCTTTCTCCTGTAGTAAATGAAAACAGTATTCCAATAACACTGGCTGGTTATACACTTTCTTCATTAAGCGGAACAGCCCTTACAAGCAACGGAAGTAATTATCTGATTCCAGGCAGCGTTTCAACAGATACTTCTATATATCTACATGTAAAATCACATCTTTCATACATTGATCCTGCAAATGGTGATGATGAAAATCTGGCCTTTAATCCATCAACTCCGGCACAGACAATAGCAGGTGCAAAAAAATGGATTAAAAATGCAGATTCTTCTAAGTATCCTGTTTTGTATGTAAAGTCTGCATTAACAAATGATATAGACGATTTGTCTGACTTGTCCAAAGGACCAGCTGGCGGTGGTCTGTACGGATCTGCTATAGTAAAGAGATATTCTTCTTTTACAAATAATTATATCATTATTATGGCAAGTGGCGAAGTAACAGTCTCTAATCTTATTATAGATGGTGGTGCAGACTGGCGTGATTCGACAGATAATACTCAGCCTTTAGCCGATGGTACTAATGTTGATGAAGGTGTAAACTCAGGCATTACAGCAAGTGCAGGTCTTATAAAGCTTCAATCTGGTGCAACTCTTAATATGCAGAATGTTACCTTAAGGAATAATGACTGTCATAATTCAACTAATAATGCTAAAAATATTGAAGTAATATTGGGCGGCGTTCTTGATATTCAAAATTCTTCTATAACCAGATGCCAGGCTGATTTAGGTGGTGCAATATGGGCTTCTGGAAAAGTAATAGCCAATACTATTACTATGTCATACAACTATGCAAAATATAATGGTGGAGCTGTGCTTGCAGCTGCAGGCTCAAATGTATATTTTAATCAATCAGAATTCCTGATGAATGATGCAGATTGCGGTGGTGCTATTTATAATATGGCCACAACGAATGCTCTTTTGTTAAATAATAATTCCTTTGCGAACAATTATGCAAATTCTGACGGAAATATTATTTATAATGTTGGAAAAATGACATTAGCAGGAGCAACTTCAATAAGCGATGGTTCTTATGATAATGATTTCTATATTGATAATGATACCAATCATCCAATCAAAATAAATTCTGATTTTTCTATTACTACAACAAGTAATAAAATAATAATCTATCCTTATGAATATTATTCCGGCACTTCTTCAGCTCCTGTTTTTGACAGACAGATTTTTGATTTCTCGAGTCTTTCAACAAGTCTTTCAACTGTTAAAGACTATTTCGAACTGTATAATTCAAATTATGTAATTGATGATGAAGGTTACATCAAACCAATTCCAGGCACCGTAACCGTAACTCCGGGCTTCCCGGGCAATTATGTCTGCAAGTGGAGCCAGACCGTAAGCGGCTCAAGTCGCACAATCAATATTACAGTAAAAGATCTTAGTGGAGCCTCAATTTGGCCGGGAACTACAGCACCTGCTATTCTTTCTGATTCAATTGAAGTTGGCATTTACGAAGGTACCGATTGTGTAAAGACTGAAAACACCTTAAGCTTTACATACCCGACCTACCTTGATCCACCAAGCGGAACTCCATTCTATGTTAAGTTCAATATTAAAGTTGATGATACAACAGCTTACAGTTATGACTACTGGCCGGAAGGTGGAGTAACTTATGTCGGAACAGGACTTATTCAGGCTCCTCAATCTACTTTTGATGGAAGTTCAGCTGTTACAAATTCAAGTGTATTTATTAGTGGAAGAAATATAGGAACTATAAAGAGCCTTATTGCCAGCGATCACGAAGTTACCCAGGGTGAATATACAACTTATTGTAAATACGGTGTTGCTCAACCTTCTGAAACTTATGGCAACGGTCCGAATTACCCTGCATACAATGTAAACTGGTATGATGCAATTGTTTACTGCAACCTTAAGACAATAAATGACCCGTCACTAGGACTTAGTCATTGTGTATATTCTATTGGTGGAGAAAAAGATCCTACTAAGTGGGATGGAATTCAGGTAACAGACGGAAAATACTGTGGACCTTCAAGCAGTAATACAACATGGAACGGAATAACCTTTGACCAGAATGCAGATGGCTGGCGTCTTCCAACTGAAATTGAATGGGAATATCTTGCACGAGGCGGAAAACTTAGTGGAACACAGACAATCTATAGCGGAAGTAACACTGTAGATGATGTCGCATGGTACTCAACTAACAGCAGTAGTAAGGCTCACGAAGTAAAAGGCTTGGCATCAAATGACCTTGGTTTGTACGATATGAGCGGTAATGTATGGGAATGGTGTTGGGACCGATATGACAGTAACATAGGAAGTGACACAAGTGCTACCGGTCCTACTTCAGGCACAAACCGAGTTTATCGTGGTGGTGGTTGGTCTGATGGTGCAACTAGTTTCGACGTATCTAGACGTTATGCCGGCGGTCCGAATAACCCTTACGCAAATGTTGGTTTCCGTGTAGTCCGTTCTTCAGACTAACCGTCATTGCAAAGAGCGTAGCGTTCCCTGAGCGGAGCCGAAGGGCGACCTTGCAATCCACAAAAAAAGTGGAAAAACTACTTTTTGTATAATATATTATAAATAGGAGGTTTTGATATGAGATGCATAACTAAAGAATATTCAGAAATGCTTAATAATAGTCCAGCATGGAATTTTATTAAAAATACGCCTCGTCCAGATTTTACTGAGCTCGATAAGGAAGTAGCTCACTTTGAAAAATGGATAAAAAAAGAACATGAAAAAGACAGAAAATTACTGAAAAAAGGGAATTAGAAATGATTGTTGAATTTTCTGTTTATGATACAAAAGATTTCTCTGTTGAGCATCTATTAGATTCAGATGAAAATCTGAAATTAATTAAGAATTTTGAAGCTGGTAATAATGCTCATGGTCTTGAATATTATCTAAAATATCAGGCAGCAACAGATGAAGAAGATAATAATAGTCGTACTTATCTTGTAAAAGATATTCTTACTGGAGAACTTGCAGGCTATTTTTCAATACGAACAGGTCTGATTACAATTCAAGTAACAGAAAATGATTTTGATTCATTTCCAGCAATTGAACTTGCTAATTTTGCTGTAAATAAAAAATATCGTGATTCTCATCCTAATGTTTCAGAATTAGGTTTTTATATTTTCAGAAAGTTTATACAACCTTTAATTAATTGTCTTGCAAAATATGTTGGTGTAAGTGCAATTTATATTTATGCTTTACCGGAAGAAAAACTTATGAAGCATTATAAAAAAATGGGATTCTCCAGACTTCCTCCAGAACCGGAAAAGTTTTTACAAAATCATGTTAAACCAAAATATGATAAAGATTGTATTTTTATGTATCAGATACTAGGATAAAAAATGAAAATGACAATAAACCAAAAAAAGAAAAATCGACTTTCTCTTTTTTTACTGATACTCTTTAGTATTGGTTTACTTTCCATTTCTTCTTGCGAATTATTTACATCAACAGATTTAGAAGAAAATCTTACAGAATCAATAAACGAAACAAGTACAAACAGCAATGAAGAGAGAACCTTAAAAATTATTGTAACCCCTCGTTTTACTACTTCTTCCCGCTCCGCTGCTTTATCCAGATCTGCATATCCGAACTTTGCTGCTGAACTTGCTAATTTTGAGTTTTATGCAGTCTGTTCTGACACCTTTGGAGAGGCAAGTGCTGATTACGATTCTTCGGAAGGTTCTGTAACTTTTACAATTAGAAGTACTTCTTTTACAAATAAAACCATTGATTTTTTTGCAAGAGATAAAACAAGTCATAAAGAATTATTATACGCAAAAAAGGAAAATGTATCTTTTACAATTGGTTCAGACCAGGTAATAACTACAACTCTGTATTTTCTGGAATATACTACTGCCACAGGAAGACCTGCCGACAATCCTGCTCCAAACGGCAAAATAAGTCTTGAAGTTTCTGCACCAAGTGGAAGTAAAGTTGTCTGCAATGTTTATGATTCAAGCGCTACTCCAGTTCTTGTAAGTGGTGCAGCAGACTCTGGTATGGCTATAGAAATAAGTGGCAGCACAGATAATGCCCGTTCAATTCAAACAGTTGCAGCCGGAATTGCACCTGGAAAATATACCGCCAGAATCTTCATATATAAAGACGGTAATGACGGCACTGGCGGTACTGTACAATCAAATCCGGATTACAGAGAAGAAATCATAAATGTGTGGCCTGGCATTACAACTAACCGCTGGTACTTAAGCGATGGCAGTAAAAATCAAACCTTGTCCATTACAATTACTCCGGGAGTTAAGTTTTACGTAAAAGGTACAAATCCATCCGGGCCTTATGCTACCGGCGGAGTATCAATAGACACTACAGCAATTCCGGGATCTATCAAAAATCCTTTCAGCACTATTAATGCAGCGCTGGCAAAATGTACTTCTTCTGATACTGATTACAGAATTATTGTCTGCGGAAGTCTGGTAGAACCTGTCCAGATTCAGTCGTCAAATAATGCTAAGACAATTACGATTGAGGGAGCCAGCTCTGTTGAAACAGATATTATAGAAACCCCGCCTGCCTCTAGTGGTAGTGATATTAATCCTGCAATTAGTGTAAGTCGCTCAGGTATTACAATAAAAAATCTGCAATTGACTAACGGTCGTTCCGGTGCCATCTGGGTATGGGGTGTAAATACTGGAGAAGTCATAATTGACAGCTGTAAACTCTATCAGAATAACGGTAATGGAGGGCTTTATGTATCTTCTTCTACCTGTACTGTAAAAGTAACCGCTTGTGAAATATCTAATAATTATTCAAACTCCTATGGTGGAGGAATTCAGGCCGGTAACGATTCTATTTTAGAAGTTGAAGATACAACAATTATAAATAATAATTGTGGAAATTGTGGTGGTGGAGTTTATGTTGGAAGAAATGCCAATGTTTCATTTAAGAATGGTATTATCCGCAATAATTCGTCGTCAACTAATCCTGGTGGTGCAGTAGGTTGCAGCCAGGGATACTTCAAAATCAGTGGATCTACATATATTCCTTATGGAGTAGATGGAGAAACTGGAAAGGGAAAAAATGATATTTATCATATGGGAAATTTTCCTAATTATATAATAATAAATGGCAAGCTTACACCTCCGGAAGAATCTGGTGGAATAGTCGGCTGCATAAAGCCCAACTGGTATAATATAGGAGCCGCAACCCATATTACCCTTGATTCCTCTGTAACCAATACAACACTAAGAAAAGAGCTTAAAAAATTCACTTTAATACAAGATGCTGAAAATCCGACTACAACCTGGGTTTTTACTTCTACTGGTGGCCTTCAGGAGGCTGTTGCCTTTGCATATCCGGCTTCAACAGCAGGTTCTTTTAATGGTTCAACACAAATTTCAGAAGTATTTAAGCAAAACCGAAAGATAGGAAATATCAAAGGTATTGTTGCAAGCGACCACGAAACAACCCAGGGCGAATATGAACTCTACTGCAAGTATTTCAGTGGTTGTGAGCCAACAACTGCTATTGGAAAAGGCGATTATTATCCTGTATATAAGGTCAGCTGGTATGATGCTATTATTTATTGTAACCTTCGCAGTATTGATGAAGGCTACGAGCCTGTTTATGTGGTTGGAGGTAAAACAAATCCTGCTCAGTGGACGGGCATTGATGGCAATTCAACTGAAGGTTATTGTGCACCTTCTGGCTGTACCTGGGATGTAACAATACTGGCTGATAAAAACGGCTGGCGCCTTCCTACCGAAATTGAATGGGAATACCTGGCCCGTGGAGGAGATCTTACGGCTTCAAGCTATACTTACAGCGGAAGTAATACTGCAAGTGACGTTGCCTGGTATGGAAAATCATCAGGTGTGAATAAGGTAAAACAGTTAGCACCAAATGGTTTTAATCTTTACGATATGAGCGGTAACGTTTGGGAATGGACAAACGACTGGCATTCGAATAAAGAAGAAAATGGAGGGGACTGGATTCCATTAGATACTCCAACTTCAGGTTGCTATCCAGATTATCCAGCTAAAACTAATAAATGTAGAGTAACAAAAGGTGGCGGATGGTCTGGCGCTGTAACTCAAAGTCCAGTTTATAACAGGGGAAGTAGTGCTCCAAATGACAGAAATGCAGATATGGGCTTCCGTGTTGTCCGCGGTGCCCAGTATGTTGGAAGTAAGCTGCCTTCGGTCTATAAAGAAGTCGGCGATATAGTATTTAATGACGGTTCTGCAACTCCGTACACAAGCGGCATGTCTCTTACACCTACTCAGATTTCTAATGCTGCTGCCTTAATATACTACAAGGGCACAGGACTTAATAACAGTGGTAATACAACTAAAGTACGAACTCTTGGTGTGGGATTGAAGCGTGTGAGTGGACAAGCATGGTGTCTTGAATCTGCAAATGCGAATTCTGTTAATATTACCAGAATTCAATGCCCGCCTAATGCAGGTGGAAGTGCAGGTAATTATACTTTTGCATCTGGCGCAACAAAGAACGGTTCAAATAATTTAAAACTAATTGGTATTGAATTAGACTCTGATGATGATACTACAGATCTTGATAAATATCCTGCTTTCAAGTTTGCAAAAAATTATAAAGATGTTACTGATACTAATATAAGTGGAACAGCCTGTGAAGATGGCTGGTATCTTCCAAGTCTTGCAGAATTATATGAGATTTTTGCAAAAGGCAAGGGAACAGGTAAAGTGTTCGATATAGATACAGCAATTCAAGCTCTTGGAGGGGATCAGATTGGATCATCAGCATGCTGGTCGTCGTCACAGTACGCTTCTGAGAACGCTGCCGAAGCTGGTTACGCATACTATTTCAGTTTCGGTATTGGAATATGTAGCCAAGATCCTAAGACCGAAACCGCAAGGATTGTTCGTTCTATCCGTGAGTTTTAATAATTAGAGCTCTAAACTATTGACACAACCTGCCAAAATCTGCATAATATAAAAACTTATATAAGTTTTAAGGAGTGCCATCGTGCCTTGTGGAAAGAAAAGAAAGCGCCAGAAGATGGCGACACATAAGCGAAAGAAGATGCTTAGACGTAATCGACATAAGAGCAAGTAGTTTTTAGGTCGAGACTATGTGTTGAAAGACCGCGTTATACGCGGTCTTTTTTTTACGCTACAGGCGGTGGTTGAGTAGGCCGCAGGCCGTATCGAAACCACCGGAGTTTATTAAGAGGTTCATTATTCTTCTATCAAAAATTCATTCGCCGGAAGACATCAAAAAGCTTTCTCAAAAAGAACTCAAGCAGCTGGCCCAGGAAATCCGCACAACTATAATAAACGTTGTTGGAAAAAACGGCGGCCACCTTGCAAGTAATCTTGGCGTTGTTGAACTTACTATTGCGCTCCACCGCGTTTTCAACAGCCCGGAAGATGCAATTGTCTTTGATGTAAGCCACCAGTGCTATACTCACAAGCTTCTTACTGGCCGTTATGAAGAATTTCCGACCCTGCGCAAGGCTGGTGGACTTTCCGGCTTTACTAACAAAAACGAAAGCCCTCACGATTACTTTATAAACGGTCATTCATCAACTTCAATTTCTTCGGCTCTGGGCCTTCTTACTGCCCGCGAGCTCAACGGTGAAAAAGGCAAGGTAATTGCCGTAATCGGTGACGGTGCCCTTACAGGCGGTATGGCTTTTGAAGGCCTTTCTCATGCGGGCCAGCTCTGTAAAAATCTTATAGTTGTTCTCAATGATAATCAGATGTCAATTGACCACAATACCGGCTCTGTTTCCCGCTATCTCAGCCGTCTTACCATGACAGCTGGTTACCAGACCTTCCGTTACCGCGTGGATAAGGCTATTGATAAAATTCCATACCTTGGCCGCCGCCTTGAAAAACTTATTTTCCGCATGAAGCGTGCCATAAAAGGAATGTTCCTTACCAATAATCTTTTTGTTGATTTTGGTTTTGAATATGTTGGCCCTCTTGATGGTCATAACGAAGCAGCTCTTGAACGTGAGCTTCGCCGTGTAAGTAAGCTTCACAGGCCTGTTGTTGTTCATGTAGTTACAAAAAAAGGTAAGGGCTACAGTCCTGCAGAAAATAATCCGGAACTTTTCCATGGAATTGGTCCTTTCCAGATCAGCGATGGTACTGTAGAAAAATTTGATACAGAAAGCTTTACAGAAGCCTTCAGTAATCTGATGGTGGAAGAGGGTGAGAAAAACCACGACCTTGTTGCAATAACTGCCGCTATGGCAAAGGGAACCGGCCTTTCTGCTTTTTCTCATAAATATCCTGACCGTTTTTTTGATGTTGGAATTGCAGAAGAACATGCAGTTACTTTTGCCGGTGGTCTTGCCAAAGGCGGAAAGGTTCCTGTTGTCTGCATTTATTCTACTTTTATTCAGCGTTCTGTAGACCAGATGATTCATGATATTGCCCTGCAGAAATCTCACGCAATTTTTATGCTGGACAGGGCAGGTGCAGTTCCAAGTGATGGAGTAACCCATCAGGGAATTTATGATATTGCACTTTTCCGTCCTATTCCGGAACTTGAACTTATGACAGTTTGCAGCGCTGCAGATTTACGCCTTTGTTTTGAGTGGGCAGTAGAGAAGGGAACCAGCGTAGTAATCCGTTATCCAAAACTAACATGTCCTACAGAAGTGCCTCAGATGAGCCAGCCTGTTGAGCTTGGACGAGGTATTTTTATTCCTTGCACAGAGTTTCCTATAGAAAATATAAGCGATGCAGAACTGGAAGCAAAGAAAAATAAGATTCTGATTGTTGCAACCGGAGGAATGTACAGCGAGGTTCAGAAGGCTGTGCGTGCTGTTTTACTTGATGGCGGCTATGCTGATATTTATCTTCTGCGTTTTATAAAACCATTTGATGAAACTTACTTTATAGAGCTTGCTTCAAAATATAGCGGAGTTGTTTTTGTTGAAGATGGTGTAGTGATTGGCGGTATGGGCCAATACCTTGCAGGACTGCTTGCAGAAAAAGGTCAGACAAATACACGTGTACTTGGTTTTGAAGATAAGTTTTACAATCATGGAAGCCGAGAAGAGGTTCTTGAAATGGCAGGACTTTCTCCATCTCACATTAAAAAGGCGGTAAAAGAATGCTGCAATTAAAGCTTGGCTTAAAAAGAGCCGTAACTGAACGTCCTGCCTTTGTAATGGGTATAGTAAATGCCACACCTGACTCATTTTACGAGGGCAGCCGCGGAGGCGTAGACCGTGCCCTTCAGTTAATAGACGAGGGAGCTGATATTCTGGACATTGGCGGCGAGTCTACCCGGCCGGGCTACACACCAATTATCGCCGAAGAAGAAATAAACAGAATTATTCCGGTAATTGAAGCAGTTCGCAAAGTATCTTCAATTCCAATTTCTATAGACACAAATAAGCTCAAAGTTTTTAAGGCGGCCTTTGCGGCTGGTGCCGACATCTGGAATGATATAACGGCCTTAAGCGGAAGTTGCAAGCCCGATGGTGATGACGAAAAATCTGCCGACGGCACGGCCGCTGCTCATGGAGAGCCTTCTATTTATGCTGCCGAATATCTTGCAAAAACCGGTGCTTCTGTAATCTTAATGCATACAGGTTCCGGCTCAATTCAGGAAGTTTCAGATTTCCTGGGACAGAGAGCTGTTTTCTGTATTTCAAATGGAGTTGCATCAGATAAAATCATCCTGGATCCTGGAATCGGTTTTGGAAAAAGCCTTGAAGAAAATCTTGCACTTATAAGCCAGCCTTTTTCAATCTGTGCAGGCCGATATCCCGTACTTATGGCTCTTTCCCGTAAACGCTGTATTGGCGATATGACCGGCCGTCCGACTCAGGAACGCCTCGCCGGTACCTTAGCCGCAGACCTCATAAGCGTTCAAAGAGGCGCAAAAATAATCCGTGTTCACGACGTTTCTGCCGCAATTGACACTCTAAATGTGATGAAAAATCTCCGATAATGTAGTATAATAAATCAATTAACAAACCGTCATTGCGAGGAGCGCAGCGACGAAGCAATCCATATGGATTGCCACGCACTTCGTGCTCGCAATGACAAGGAATGTCAGAGGTTTCATGCTCGGTTTTGACAGAATTCTATATCTTTATGATTTCATACGGCCGTTTCTTGATATTGCCGTAATGACATTCATTCTGTATAAAGCATACGATTTTATCTCAAAAACAAACGGCGTACAGATGCTTAAATCGCTTCTGATTGTCGTAATTGTATATGGTCTTGCTGTTCTCTTAAAGCTTCAGACAATCCTCTGGCTTATGAACATTATCGCTCCGGCTCTTGTAATCGGCTTTGCCCTTATTTTCCAGCCGGAAATCCGAAAGCTTTTTATCCGTATTGGTCAGAACGGCTGGTTCGCTTTTGGTACCCGTTCCCGCCACACTTACGTAGATGCAGTTCTTATTGCTGCAGAAATGCTTTCTCAGCAAAAACGTGGTATGCTTGCAGTTTTCATGCGCCATACCCAGCTTGAAAATATCATTCAGACAGGAACCCGCTTAAATGCAGATCTTTCTTCCAGTCTTCTTATGACAATTTTTGGTAAGGATACATCGCTTCATGATGGTGCCTGTTTTATTCAGGGCGGTAAGCTGATTGCGGCCGGCTGCTTTCTTCCAACTTCAGAAAACTACACAATCAAAAAGACCTTTGGTACACGTCATCGTGCGGCTCTTGGTCTTTCCGAAGTTTCTGACGCAGTTGTACTTGTTGTTTCAGAAGAGACCGGTGCCCTTAGTCTTGCCTACGATTCAAAATTAAATTATGACTTAAGCCTCGAAGAAGTCCGAAAGATTCTTGAAAATCTTCTGGAAATTACTTCAGAAGCTCAGGTACTGGAGGATACTGTAGATGAACACAAAACATTTGCTTGATAAAATCCTCGATAAATGGCCTTCTAAGGTTGTATGTCTTGTAATTGCAATCTTTTTATATTTCTTTCATCAGGCTTCTTTAATTGAATCTAAGACTTTTGTAGTTCCACTTCAAATTGAAGAAAATGGAATTGTAATGCATGTTGGCAGTGTACCAGGCTCAGTTGCTGTTGTAGTAAGAACCAGCGATGAAATTATAAAATCCGTTTTAGCGACAGATATTACAGCCTCAGTTTCTCTCGATGCAATTACAACAAAGGGCTCTTATACCTTGCCTGTAAAAATTACTCTTTCTGAAAATCTTATGGCTTATGATCCTTTTGAAGTAAGACTTAAGGATGATACGATTACAATTGATGTTGATAAAAAGGTTTCAAAGTACCTTCCAATGGCTCCTTCGATTGTAGGTGAAGTTGCACACGGATATGAAATTGATTCTGTTAATATTTCTCCTTCTACCATTGAAATCTCCGGTCCAGAATCTATTGTAAATGCTATAGATAAAATTTATACAACAAGAATTAATGTTTCAAATGCCGAAACAAACTTCTCAACAGAAACTTCATATCAGAAAACAAATAAGTTGATTTCTATAATTGATGAAGAAAACTTCCGGGCTACAATTAGTGTTAAGCCTGTTATTATGGAAAGAGATTTCACTGAAATTCCTGTAGAGATTTTGAATCTTGATAAAGAGCTTGAAATTTCCGGAGAGCTGCCACTTGTTTCAATCAAACTTTCTGGTTCAATGCCTGTTCTTGAAGATTACATTCTTTCAAAGCATGCTGTTCAGGTTAATCTCCGTGATATTGATGAACCTGGAACTTATGAACTTCCTCTGCGTTATGTTCTTCCATCAAATCTAAATCTTATTGAAAAATCTGATGATGAATTGACACTAACTATCGTTCGTAAGCCTCTTGAAAATACAGAGCCTGCAGAGGGTGGAGCAGAATAGTGATTGGAGGAATTGGAACTGATATTACAGAAGTTAAGCGTTTTGAAAAATGGGTAAAAAATCCGGAAATGCTGCAGCGCTTTTTTAATGAAAAAGAAATGTCTTCGGCAAAATCAGATTCTGCAAAATGTCAGCATTATGCAGCCCGCTTTGCTGCCAAAGAAGCATTTTCAAAAGCGCTTGGAACTGGAATTACAGGTTTCAATTTAAAAGATGTATATATAACAAATAACAGCGAAGGTGCACCTTTGCTGAATATAGAAGGTGCCGCTCTTTCACTAATGAAGGAAAGGCTTGGGAATTGCAATGCTTTTGTGAGCCTGAGTCACGAAAAAGAGTATGCGATTGCTTATGTTATTTTAGAAAAAGTTTAAGGAGGAGACGTTATGGCTAATAAAAAAAATGGTCCAGAAAAAAAAGTCAGCATTTCTTACTGGTCAAAGGATAAGGTAAAGTGTCCTGTCTGCAAAAAAGAATTTGAACGAGAAATTATGCGAAGCGGTAACGGACGTATGATTGCCGGTGGCCTTACAGAAGAACTTCATCGTATTTATGAACCTTCAGTTAAATTCGGTCGAATCTATCCTCTTATTTATGAAATTGGAGTTTGCCCTAACTGTTATACAGCTTTCTTCTGGAATGATTTTACAGAAAAAATTGATCAGGAAGATGCAGATAAAATTTTTGAACATTCTGAAAAACGTAAGCAGAACTGTGAGGAAATTTTCCCTTATTTTAACCTTAAACATGAACGCACTTTGTATGACGGAACTGCAATGTATTATCTGGCCCTTATGACTTATGATGATATGGGTGCATATACTTTGCCGACAATGAAAAAAGCAATTCTGACTTTGCGCCTTGCCTGGCTTACTGCAGAAATCAACCAGCATTGTGCTGACCATAATTTTGATATTATTTCCAAAATGTTCTACAGCAAGGCTCTCTTCTTCTACCAGCAGGCAGTTATTAACGAAACTGAACGTGTAGAAAAAAGTTCTACCTTAAATAACATGGGCCCGGACATTGACAAGAACTATGGCTGGGATGGCGTAATCTATCTTTGCGGTCTTCTTGAATATAAATATGGCCAGCAGGATGATATTCAGTTACGCTTGAAAAAACTTAGTGAATCTAAAACTGCAATTGCACGTATTTTCGGTTTAGGTAAATCTTCTAAGAATAAGCCGGGACCTCTTCTTGAGCACGCCCGTAACCTTTACGATAATCTTTCTAAGCTTGTAAATGACGATGAGTTCTAGAAACATTCTCCTTACAATCTCTTACGACGGTACAGACTTTTGCGGCTGGCAGAGGCAGGATGATGCTAATGGCGGCGAAGCCAACCGTACTGTTCAGGGAGAAATTGAAAAAGCTCTGGAAAAAATACATAAAGAAAAAACAGCCCTTTACGGTTCCGGCCGTACAGATAGCGGCGTGCATGCTGTAGGGCAGGCTGCAAATTTTTATTCTCCGCTTGAAAGTATGCCGGCTGAAAATTACATTCGTGCTTTAAATGCATTTTTGCCTGATGATGTAAGAATTGTCGGGGCCAGAGAAGTTGCAGAAGATTTTTCTGCCAGAAAGTCTGCTACCAGCCGCAGCTACCGTTATTTTATTTCTACAGATTTAAATGGAAATGTTACAGCAGATAATCTCCGTTACTGCTGGCGTGTAAAAAACTATATACCTAATCTTGAACGTCTAAATAAATATTGCGAATGTCTTCAAGGCGAACTGGACTGTTCTTCTTTTGCAGCAAGCGGAGACGACAGCGTTTCAAACAACCGCTACATAGACGGAGCCAGATTCTTTTTGCAGAAGGATCGATGGGGAAAAGATCTTCTTGTTTTTGAAATTGAAGCCAACGCTTTTTTGTGGAAGATGGTAAGAACATTGACCGGTACTCTTGTAAATCTGGATAAAGAAGGGGCGGCGGATGATGCCATGAAAAAAATCCTGGAGGCACATGACAGAACAAAGGCAGGAGTAACCGCACCACCGAATGGACTTTTCTTGTATGAAATTAAGTTTGACGGTATCCGTCGACATGTCTAATGTGGTTTCGATACACCGCTTCGCGGTACTCAACCACCGGTATTTCGTTATACGGGTGGTTGAGTAGGCCGAAGGCCGTATCGAAACCTCATCTACAACAAACTCACCGGATCCACATCATATTCAATATAAACATTCTGATTGTGTGTATAATCAAAAAGAAGTTTTCTTGCTGCTGTCTGCAGAGGAACAATCGAGCTACCCTTTAATAAAATCTGATATCGCCAGGAAGAATTTATTTTTTCTATAGGACATTCAGCAGGGCCAATAATTTCCATTCCACGCGGTGCACCGTCTGTTAAAATTTTTACAGCATCTCTGGCTGTTTCTGCTGCAAGTGCTTTGTTGTAACTGCGGAAAACAAGACGAAGCAGACGGCTGAAAGGAGGAAAGTCCAGCATTTCTCTTTCTGCAAGTTCACTGCCATAAAAATCTTCTATACGATTCTGGCAGGCATAAAGAACAGGTCCCCGTCCAGGGCTGTAGGTCTGAACAATAACTTTTCCATCAGGAAAATAACGTCCGGCTCTTCCTGCAACCTGGGTAATCAAAGAGAAGGTACGTTCACCGGCACGAAAGTCCGGCATATGAAGACCTGCATCTGCTAAGATTACGCCAACCAGCTGCAGCTTTGGAAAGTTGAGTCCTTTTGCAACCATCTGGGTTCCAAGCAGAATATCATATTTTCCCTGGCGGAAATCTTCGAGAGAAGTAAGAAGCTCTTCTTTATTTTTCAGAACATCTGTATCAAGTCTCATGACTCTTGCGTTAGGAAACTTTGCCCGTGTCTCTGCTTCAATAAATTCCGTTCCAAAACCAGAAGAGCCAATATCAAGAGAACCGCACTGAGGGCAGCTTTCCGGTGGTGTTGTTGACCAGCCGCAGTAATGACAACGCAGGCGGTTTTCAATTTTATGATAGGTGAGTGGAACAGAACAGTTTTTGCACTTAAGCTCAAAGCCACAGGAATTACAGCGGAAAAAGTGAGTAAAGCCGCGGCGGTTTAAAAACAAAATTACCTGATGTTTTTGTTCAAGAGTTTTATTGATCGAATCTTCAAGAGGCTTTGAAATACAACCGTCTCCCGGATAATAGCTGAGGTCAATACAGGAAATATGAGGCATCTCGCCACCGGCAAGACGTTTTGTAAGAGTGTGGCGGATAATAGAGCCTTTCTGCATTCCATACCAGGCTTCAACGCTTGGAGTTGCGCTTCCCATAAGCAGAGGAATTTTTAATGAAGTACAGCGGTGCATTGCCACCTGTCTTGCATGATAACGGGGATTATTTCCGGATTTATATGAGCCGTCATGTTCTTCATCAATAATTACAAGTCCCAGATCCGGAACCGGAGCAAAAATTGCGGAACGGGCACCAACAACAACACGGGCTTCTTTATGCATTATACGGTGCCATTCACTGAGGCGCTGGGATGGAGTAAGGCCGGAGTGTAAAACTGCGGCAGTGTTTCCAAATCGTTCTAAAACTGATTTTACAACCTGACCAGTAAGCCCGATTTCGGGTACAAGATAAATTACACCTTTTCCCATCTCAAGAATTTTTTCTGCTAGAGAAAGAAATACTTCCGTCTTTCCAGACCCGGTAGGACCGTATAAATAATGAAAAAGCCCGGTGGTTGAGTAGGCCGAAGGCCGTATCGAAACCACATTTGTATTATCTTTTTCTACGGTGGTTTCGATACGCCCGCTTTGCGGGTACTCAACCACCGTATTTAGAATTTCTTCTACAGCCTTCTTCTGCTCATCTGACAGTACATTCTTTTTCTTCTCTCCAACTTCTTCTTCAAAGCCAAAGCCACCGGCACTGCTGTCACGGCGGCCGCTTGGAATCATAGAAAAAACTGCTTCACCCAAAGTACAAAGATAATAACGGGCAATCCAGTTTGCCATTTCTATCAGCTCTTTTCCAAAGAGCGGTTCTTTATCTATAACTCTTTTTATAGGTCTGATTTTTTCAGGTCCAACAGGACAGTTTTCCGGCAGTTTATCACTTATGTTAATTATAAAGCCCTGAGTTTTTTTATTTCCAAACATTATTTCTGCACGTTTGCCAATTGCAGGAATAAGTTCAGCTTTTTCATTTTCCGGAGGTATGTAGGAATAAGTAAAACCCTGATTCACAGGAAGATTCAGTATTATTTCCAGATACTGCATAAATAACTACCGTTAGTTAGCCTTTATCGCGTCAAGACGGCGTTTGAACTTTTTAAGATCTTCCCAGGCCGGTCTTTTTAATTCTTCATTGCGGAGAAGTGCACTTGGATGATAAGTAGGCATAACAGGAATCCCGTTATATTCAAAGAACTCTCCATGCTGGGCATTAATAGAAATGTTCTGTCCTGTGATTTTTTCTATGGCAATTTTTCCCATACATAAAATCATCTTTGGTTTTAATATATGAATCTGTGCTTCAAGAAAAGAGAAGCAGGCTGCCTGTTCATCCGGCATAGGATTTCGGTTTTCTGGTGGACGGCATTTTACAATGTTTGCAATATAGCAGTTGCTTTTGCGGTCCAGACCAATTGCAGCAAGCATACGGTCAAGCAGAACGCCAGCCTTACCGACAAATGGTAAGCCCTGCATATCCTCGTCGTGTCCAGGACCTTCGCCGATTACAAGTACGTCAGGATTTTCTACGCCCATTCCTGGAACAACATTTGTTCTTGTTCGCGCAAGTCCACAACGTGTACAGCGCATAATCTTTGAATTTATTTCGTCGAGAGAGATACCACTATTTTGTGACATGTTTGCATCAGTCGAAGCCTGCCCGGTGGTTTCGATACGCTCACTGCGTTCGCACTCAACCACCGAATCATCAGAAAATACCGGCTCTCCTGTAAACTTTTTGCGAGTATATCCGCATTCGTAAGCATCTGCTGTTTTGAGAATGTTGTATATTATTTTTTTTTCTTCTTTTTTCATAGTTTTATATTATAGATTCCGAATCAAGTTCAGCATCTAGTCTGTCTTTTTCTCAATTTCTCCACATGCTGTAAGTTTATAAATTTCTCTTTCTTTATAAGACTTTTCAATCAGCTCATCAACTTCAAGATTCTTGTAAATCTCTTCTGCTTCTTCCGGCTGGCCTCTAAGAACAGGGTGCCTTGGACTAAAGAGTACACAGCAGTCTTCATAAGGAAGAATCGAAGTTTCATAAGTATCAATAAAATATGAGTCTTTAATGATTTCTTCCTTATCCATTCCGCAAAGAGGGCGGAGAAGAGGGAACTGGGCAAAGTGCTCGGTAACAGTCATGTTTTCAATAGTCTGGCTTGCAACCTGACCAACGCTTTCGCCGGTAATAATACATTTAGCCTTACAGCGGCCGGCAAGTCTGTTTGCAACCTTCATCATGCAGACACGAAGCATAAGTGTGCTCCATGCTTCCGGAGCCTTTTCTTTAATCTTCATCTGAACATCGGTAAAAGGAATAACGTTGAGATAAAGAGTAATTCCGTAGTAAGCAAGCTTCTGAGCAAGAGTAACTACCTTCTGTTTTGCTTCTTCTGAAGTGTATGGATAGGAATGGAAATAACAGCATTCAATTTTCATACCACGGCGCAGCATGCGGTAACCGGCAACCGGAGAATCCAAACCTCCGCTTAAAAGAAGGAGCCCCTTTCCACTGCAGCCAACCGGAAGTCCCCTGCAGCCAACGTTAGAATCTACATATACAAAGCATTTTTCACGAACTTCGACATAAATGGTTGTATCAGGCTTATGAACATCTACTTTCATGAGGGCTTCAACGTCGCCAGCAGCTTCACAGCAGATTTCATAAGAGTTCATTGGAAAGCTTTTATCTGCACGGCGGGCATCAATTTTAAAAGTTTTGCAGCCACGCTCTGCTTCAAGCTTTGCAAGATCATAAACGGCTTTGTTAATTGCTTCAATTGTTTTATCGCATACAGTAGCCTTTGCCCAGCCTGTAATTCCTATCAAATGATTAAGTGTAAATTCTACTTTTTCCTGAAAAGAATCTTCACATTCTATATAAAGACGGCCGGCACGAAGCGAAACTTTTGCCCCTGTGCCTTCCAGATATTTTGCTGTATTGTGTTTTAATAAGTTTTCAAATTCCTGAAGGTTTGAACCTTTTAATGTTAATTCCCCAATTTTTGCCAGATAAGTCATAACTATATTATAAATGAAAAACAGCCGATAATAAAGATGTGAGAAAATCTTTTTTTGTTTGTATTTTTATAATCTTTAATGTCTTTTACTCTTTTGCCCAATCAATCCCTTCAAAACTTCTCGGTATCTGGGAAGCAAAAGACCGCTATGTTTTTTTTGAGCAGAATGATGAAGAAAAGCCTGAAATTGTAATTGTTCTTAAAACTTATTATGGCTGGTATTTAAACCGTGCTGCTGAACCCACAGAATATAATGAAAAAGAGCCACGCGTTCGAAATACAGCAAACGCCAGAAATGCAGAACATATAACAATTCAAAATATAAATTCCACAGAAACCGCAGCTTCCCTTTATGGTTCTCTTGATCTTGTATATTCAGGCTGGCAAAAAAATACAATCCCTTTTCTTATAATTGATAATGCAATTTATCTTTCATATTTTGAAAAAGATGTAATTCTGCAAGAAGCTGAGGAGACAGATAAGCCTGAGGTTCATGATGCGACTCTACCGGAATGGACTTTTTACCGGGGCATTGCTCCTTCTCAGGGCTTTATGCTGAGTCCACAGTCTATACCCGAAAATATTACAGGTTATATTATTGATGGTGACAAACTTTACGATGTCCGTTACTGGCGTACAGATATGGATTATTCCAAAGAATATATAACTTTTAGTTATAAAGATGATTCATATCAGATTCCAAAGCACCTGCGAAGCTGCAATACTAATTATTCCTGTGTTTCCGGCCGCAGTAAAAAAGTACGCAATACAGTAAAGCCTTTTGAATACAAAGAAGAAAATTATATTTTTAATGATGACGCTTCTGTATTTACAAAAAATGAAGAGCCTTATCTCAAGCAGCTTGCAGACAAAAATACTTTTGAAGAACTGATTAAAATCATTAAGGACGCAAACTCCCGCCGTAAGCCGGATCCGCCTGCTTTATTTCCTGAAAGTAATTTGGACTGGCACTGGGATTTAATAGATCTTCTGGAAAAAGATAATAAGTTGATTCATGCGGTTAGGGAAAGACAGAAGGATTTTGGCCCGAGGGGAAGAGACCGGGGTAAATAAAATGAAATCGTCATTCTGAACGCTACGCCACATTCGCACGCACCTGCTACGAATGTGTGTTTCAGAATCTGTTAAAGAGATGCTGAAATAAATTCAGCATGACGGAAAATTAATTCTGATTTTCAAATACACCTTTGAGATAAATATATTCATAAAGAATATCATCAAACTGATCGTATTTAAAAACCGTATGTACCTTTGTTACGTGATACTGTTTGATGTTCGCCGTGTGAGGATATGGCAGCCAGAAAAGTCTTTTTGAAAAGTGTCTTACGACAGTCCACTTTGGCCAGAGAAATTTCTGGTCGTTAAACTTCTGAGAAATGATTTTCTTCTTTGTAGTGCTATGCCAGAGAGCATCCTGATCTGCAAAAAGCCATTTTTTTGTTTTTATCTGATTTCTTGCTTTTTCAAAAAGTCCTGTTTCACGGCATTTATTTAGATTAAAGAGAAGAACACCTGCATTAATATAATCAGGTCTGATTAAATACTTTCCGTAATGGTCATTGGCAGCAGCATATTCATAATCTGTAATATCAATATCATAAAGCATGCAGATATCTTTATTAAACATTATATCTATATCAAGATACAAAAACTTATCCGGCATACCGGGAATTAAATCTGCAAAAAGGCGGATTAAAGTATAAGGTGAGCAATAACACTGTTCATTAGGACTATTTGCAAACTCTTTTTTGTAAATATCTGATACATCAATTTTACGAACTTTGTTTTCTGAATTATATTTTTTTGCAACTCCGTCAAGAAAGGAAATCATTTTGTCATCTATCGCGGTATAAGCCGGATTAAGATGTGAAACATCCATTGTTAGAATTGTGATTTCAAATGCTTCTTTTGTTTGTGTCCGCTTAAAAATAGAGAGCATACATGTGAGAACTCCATCGAAAACTTTTGAGTTTCCACAGAACATAATGTTTCGCATTTATTTATCCTCCCTTTCTTTTTTTACTTCAGAATCCGCTGCTTTAATATATTGAATTAATTCAACATTATTAAGCTTACTTCGTTCGCACATCTTATTATAAACTTGATTTCTTATATCTGCCTGCTTTTGCTTGCGGTCAAGTTTTTCATCTGCAAAAAAAGGTCCGTCAACATAAGTTACGATTTTTGGAGTTTTAGAAAAAGCTCTTTTTTGATATGTATTTGTAAAACAGAAAACTGCACAGTCATATGTTAAAGGATAACGGAAAGACATATCTGAAAAAGGTCTTATTCCTGTGTAAAAAGGCCATATATGGGCTTCAGGATAAATCATGATGGAAGCTTTTTCAGAAACTCTTAGTTTAAGTGTATCCATGAAATTTCTTGTAGCAGCAAGATTGTCAGGTAGGGGAAGTGCTCCAAGATATGGTGTAATTTTTCCGAGAACAGGCATTGAAACATTATTCGCATTTACAACAACATAAGTTGAATGTGGAAAAGAAACCATACTGGGAATAAGGGCGTCTGCAATATTGTTAGTGTGGTTAGCATAGACAAACACAGGTTTGCCTTTGTAAGCTCGTATGGCTTTTCTGTTTATGATTTTATGATGATATTTGAGTTTTAAAAATAACCAGGCAATTGGAAAAGCAAATATTCTGTACCAGAAAAGCCTCATAGTCATAAAGAAAAATGAAGAATTACCATACCAGTAATTTTCATCTATGGGACGAGGCTTTATTGAATCTCCGGCAAATTCATCGTTTAATTCATCTTTATAATAGATGACCTTTGGATGTTTCATGCTTACTCTGCCTTTTCTGTGCTATAGGTAAGGGGAGTCTGATAGAAATCTTCGTAAACCTTTTTCCAGGCTTCAAAGTTTTTATCTTTCATTTCTTCGATATTTTCTTTTGCAGATTTTGACGGATCAGTGAAAATTGCAGGCAGAATATTCAAGGTGTATTCCTGAACAGGGTAGCCGTCTCCATCAATTAAATCTGAATCTTCCATTGTAATAAAAATTGGAAGAACAGGAACCTGGGCTTCTACAGCAAATTTAAAAGCACCATTAGTTAATGGACGTGGTTTTCTGTAATTCCACCACATTGCCTGTTCTGCATATACAAGAATTTTTTCTCCACGGTTAAGAAGAACTTTTATGGCATCCATAAAAAGTTTCATTGTTGCAAAACTTGAGCTTAATGGAAGTGTGTTACAGTGGCGGAAAAAAAGTCCGTAAATACCAGGGAAGTTTGTAAAGTTTCCTTCGCGGATTACCTTGTAAAGATTGCGGCCCTGCTTGTGGAGGTAGGGTAATAGAGCGTGGTGTACGGCGAAATTATCAAAGGCGTTAAAATGATTACATGTAATGATTAAACCGCCATCCTGAACGGCTGTAAAATTTTCAATACCTTTAATATCTTTAATAATCAGCTGCTTATTGGCAATAAGATTATCAATAAACTTTTCGGCCTTTATATTTACAATTTTTGTAAGTATTCTGTTTATAAGCTTTTTATTAAGATAGTCAACCTTATCTGGTGTTAAAGGAATTGTCGGAGGGTCATCTTCAACATCGCGCTGCCACCAGCCTTTTTTTTCATATTCCGCTATTCTTTCTTCAATCTTAATACGCTGAGGATTTTTTTCATTAATTGTCTTTTCTTCTGTCATGATTTCTCTTTCTCTTGTAAGCTTTAATTGTTACAAGCTTTCTGATTCTTGCAAAACGTTTGATCTTGTCGAAAAGCCACCATACACTTCCAGTTTTACCCTGTGTGTTATTGTAGTTATTAGGATCGTTTGCATCTTCTTCTGCCATCTGCTGAAGATTCTGCATAAGAACTTCATCCTTGTCAAAATCGGCCTGAGTTCTTGAATCTCTCATCTGAATTAACTTGTCATAAAAACCAGACATCTTTGCATATTTCCAGAAGTATTCTTCATAAAGAACGTTTTTATACTTCCATGGGCGCCAGTTTATTTTCCAGTGGATTAAGCGCAGGTCTTTATCATCAAAAGCAGGGTTTTTATAGGCAGTTTTGTTCCAGCCAAGATTTATCCATCTTACATGACCTTTACACAATACATTAAGATAATCTTCATCCTGAACAACACGGAATTTATAACGGTTCAATAAATCAACAAATCTTTCTGCTATGAGTTTATTGCGCCATCTGCGGCAGTTAATAAGAAGTATACCGGCGTTGAAATAGTTTTCACGTTTAATTCCATCTGCTTTTTCAACGTAGTTTCCAAATACTTCATAGGTCTGCATTACTTCTTCAACTGCAGCTCCTACATAAAATCCATGAATATGGTGATTATAAAGTTCTGCGACATCTCCAAGTACGGTAATATCACAGTCCAGATATAAAACTTTTTTATAATATGGAAAAAGATTTGGAATAAAAATACGGTAATAAGTTTCTTTAGAGTAATAATCTCTTAAATGAAACATATCTTTAATCTTGTCCATTTCTTTAGCAAGAGAAATGAATGTGATTTCTGAGTTTTCTGTTTCCAGAGCTTTTATCTTATCAATGTTATCCTGCTTAAGTTCTGTAATGAGGACAAAGATTCTGTAAAAGTATTCTTTTGAGGCATTATCTAAAAGTGATGAAACAGCTACAGCGAGAAAGGGAACATAATTATCATCAGTAGCAAAGCATACGGGTATTTCTTTTGTTTTCTTCATATAATTACAAATCAATAAAAATTTATTAATTATAACATTTTTGTGTTTAAAACACAAGCAGAAATAAAATCATTCACAAAAAACAATTTTTTTGATATTGTTTGAAAGAAATTGCTCGAACAGGATTATAACATGAAAAAACTTTTATTCATTTTATCTTTTTTCTTTTTATTTACAGGCCTTTTTGCCTATGATTTTTCAAAAGCAGAAACAGAATTAATTTATAAGACTCTTGATGCAAGACTTAATACCAGAACCTGTGCTTCTCCGGACGAGGCTATTAAAGTTCTTGATAATTATTCGGCTTCGATATTTTCTGACTCTCTTTACAAAGACGCAGGTACAGAAGCCCGCTTCGTTGTAGATAATATGCTTGTTCTTGAAAAATACAGTTATATGTACGAAAAGAATATGACTTCACCAGACCTTAAACCTTTTATTCTTGCTCAATATGAAAAAATAAATGAATATACAGCTGCACATGAAAATGAAAAGCTTTCACCCTGGTTTTATCTTTCTTCAGGAGATGTAATTAACTCTTCCATGCAGTTTATTTCACAGGCCACTGCAATTAAACTGGGGCTTAAAGAAAAAGATGATTATGATGATGTTGTCAAAAATAATCCCGATCTTGCTTTTGCGAGAATAAACCGTGCTTTATGGTATTATTTTGCACCTGCAATTGGCGGTGGAAGTAAAAGTGTTGCAAAAAATGATTTCCAGAAGGCAGTTGAAACTGCAGCCTGTGATTATGAGCGCTTTTATTCCCGTATTTTCCTTTCTCAAATATATTATGAGGATGGAAATACAAGCGAATGCAAAGAACTTCTGGATGAATGTGATAAAATTCTTCCGGGAAATGTATATACACCTTTTATCCGCTTTTTGAATGATAATAAATATTCGCTGCTATTTTATACAAATAACCGCGAGAAAGTTGAAAAAAAACTGGGGTTATAGAATAAAATCGTGTTTTATGTCATAATAAGAAGATTATAAATATCACTTATAAAAGGACATATACATGAGCTTTAAACCGGTTGATCCAAAAGTTGACTTCCCAAAACAGGAAGAGGAAGTATTAAAATTCTGGCAGGATAATGACATCTTCAAAAAGTCAGTTAGCCAGAGAGAAGGGGCAGAGGACTTCGTATTCTATGACGGCCCTCCGTTTGCTACAGGTCTCCCACACTTCGGACATTTCATTCCATCAACCATTAAAGATATTATTCCACGCTATCAGACAATGAAGGGAAAACGTGTTGAGCGCCGCTTTGGCTGGGACTGCCACGGTCTTCCTGTTGAAAACCTGATTGAAAAAGAGCTTGGCCTTAACTCTAAGCACGAAATTGAAGCTCTGGGTATCGACAAGTTTAACGATGCCTGCCGTGCTTCTGTTTTGAAGTATACTTCTGAGTGGCGCACAACAATTACCCGTATGGGCCGCTGGGTAGATTTTGATAACGACTACAAGACAATGAATCCTGAGTTCATGGAGTCTATCTGGTGGGTTGCAAAAACTCTCTGGGATAAGGGACTCATCTACGAAGGAAAATATATTCTTCCTTACTGTCCACGCTGTTCTACAGTTCTTTCTACACACGAGCTTGCTCAGGGCTATAAGGATGTTCAGGATCAGACTGTAACTGTTCGCTTTAAGATTACTAAGGCTCCGGCCGGAGTTCCAGACCCTGATATGGCAAACGGAAAGACATACTTCCTGGCCTGGACAACAACTCCATGGACCTTGCCATCAAACCTCGGCCTTTGTATGGGTCCTGATATCGACTATGTAAAGATTCTCGATAAGGAAAGCGGAGACTACTACATTTTTGCAGAAGCCCGCCTTTCTGCTTATTATAAAGATGAATCAGGCTACGAAATCATCTACCGCCATAAGGGTGCTGATTTTATTGATGCTGAATATGAACCGCTTTTCCCATATTTTGCTAACCTTAAAGATCCAAAAGCCTGCGAAGAAATGAGCGGCCAGAAGTGCGAAAAGGGTGCCTTCCGCATGTTCAATGCTGATTACGTATCTACAGAAGATGGTACTGGTATTGTTCATATTGCTCCAGCCTTTGGTGAAGAAGATAATAAGGTATTCCGTGGTTCAGGCGTTCCAAACGTTGAGCCAATCGACGCAGAATGTAAGTTTACAAAAGAAGTTCCAGACTATCAGGGACTTTTTGTAAAGGATGCAGATAAAGATATTATGAAGCGCCTTAAGGATGAGGGAAAGCTTGTAAAACGCGATTCAATCGTTCACTCATACCCACACTGCTGGCGCTGTGGTTCTCCTTTGATCTACCGCGGTATCGGTTCATGGTTCGTAAAGGTAGCTGATTATCATGACGTACTTCTCCGCGCTAACAGCAAAATCAACTGGCAGCCTGCACATATTAAGGAAGGTCGCTTTGGTAAGTGGCTGGCAGGTGCCCGTGACTGGGCAGTAAGCCGTAACCGCTACTGGGGTAATCCGATTCCAATCTGGCGCTGTGATGACCCTGACTGTAAGCATACTCTTTGTGTAGGAAGCCGCCAGGAACTTAAAGACCTCAGCGGAACTTACCCTGATGACCTTCACAAACAGTATGTAGATAAGATTACTTTCAAGTGTCCTAAATGCGGTAAAGGCACAATGAAGCGTATTCCGGAAGTATTTGACTGCTGGTTTGAATCAGGCTCAATGCCTTACGCTCAGGTACATTATCCGTTTGAAAATAAAGAGAAGTTTGAAAAGAACTTCCCTGCAAACTTTATCTCAGAAGGTCTGGACCAGACACGTGGCTGGTTCTATACACTTACAGTTCTTGCTGCCCAGCTTTTCGACAAGCCTGCCTTTGAAAACTGTATCGTAAACGGAATCGTACTTGCAGAAGACGGACGCAAGATGTCAAAGTCCCTCCGCAACTATACAGACCCTGTTGAAGCAATCAACAAGTTTGGTGCAGATGCAATCCGTCTCTTCCTCATGCACTCAGCTGTAGTAAAGGCAGACGAAATCCGCTACTCAGACGCCGGTGTTCGCGACGTACTTAAGTCTATCATCATCCCATGGTGGAACTCTTATTCTTTCTTTGTAACTTATGCAAATATTGATAAGGCAGCACCTACAGGACACCTTTTTGATAACAAGACTCCATCAAATCCTCTTGATGCATGGCTTTTGTCTATCACTCAGAATCTTATTAAGGAAGTTTCTTCTGCCCTGGATGCTTACGACTTGTCTGGTTCTATTGACCCGATCGTAAAATTCATCGACGAGCTTAATAACTGGTATATCCGCCGCAGCCGCCGCCGCTTCTGGAAATCAGAAAACGACAGCGACAAGGCAGAAGCTTACGAGGCTCTCTATATTGCTCTTAAGACTCTTGCAACTGTTGCAGCTCCATTTGTTCCGTTTATTACAGAAGAAATGTACCAGAATCTCAAGCTAGACAGCGATAAGGAATCTGTTCACCTCTGCGATTATCCAACTCCTAACAAGGCCTGGATTAACGAAGAGCTTGAGTTCAAGATGGCAACCGTTCAGAAGGCCGTTTCTATGGGACACAGCCTCCGCAATCAGTTCAACCTCAAGAACCGCCAGCCACTTGCAAGCGTTGCTTTGGTAACACGCAATCCAAGCGAAAAGACTGTACTTTCAGAAATGCAGGATACAATTGCAGAAGAGCTCAACGTTAAAAAAGTCGAATTCCACGACCGTGAAGACGAACTTGTTGAGTACAAGGCAAAGGCTAACTTCAAGGTGCTTGGTAAGGAACTCGGACCTCTTATGAAGCAGGCCGCAGGAATTATCGCAGGTCTTACAAGTGAGCAGATTCAGTCTATTCTTGACGGAACTAAACTCAGCATTAATGTAGCAGGAAAGACTGTAGAACTCGACGAAGAAAAGGTTCTTGTAGAACGCTTTGAAAAGGATGACCTTAAGGTTCTCAACGACGGTACTCTTACAGTCGGTCTTGATTCTAAAATTACAGACGAACTCAAAAAAGAAGGTTATGTTCGCGACCTTATCCGCGGTATTCAAAACCAGCGTAAGGAAAACGGCTACAACGTAACCGACAGAATTAATCTTGAGCTTGGCGGAGATGCCGACCTGGAAGCAGCATTTAAGATGTTCGCAGACTTTATTTCCGGTGAAACACTTGCTGCAAAGGCAAGCTGGAATGCAGGTCTTACAGGGGCATACGAAGTTGAAGCTGATGATAAAAAATGGAGTTTCAAGATTGAAAAAGCATAATTTATACTGGCTAACAGTTTTATTTGTGCTCCTTCTTGCAGGCTGTAAATCTGCACCTGCAGGAAGACCTGTTGATGCCCTGGAATTAATTGATAACCAAAGTTCCTTCTACATTGCCGTTCCTAAGGCCGCTGATAATGTCCTCATTGAAAGAATTATCACCGGCTTTTATCAGAACGCTACAGAATCAGATGCAAAAATGATTGCCGACCGCGTAAATAAAGTTTACTGCGGTCTCAATCGTTCAAGACATGGAACAGATGTTCAGGCTTCAATAGATGGCTCTATTCCACAAAAATATTTACCAAAAGTTTTAAGTGCTAAAAACGGATGGGTTATTTCAGATTATAGTCCTGAAAAATCAGATACTTCTTATAAGATTTATAGCGGTGATATCGAGATGGCTTTTCCATCAGATAAGCTTGCCTGCATAGGAAGGAATCTTGAAGGAATGCTTGATAAATATGATTCTCTTTCAAAGCTTCCTGCAGAAGATACAACTGAACTTTATTCAGATTTAGATTCTGAACTTACTGATTACTTAAAGGGTGCAGAAACAGAAATCCGTTTCTTTGCAAATAAACCTCAGTCTTTCCTGACAATTCTTACAGGTGCTCAGCTTGACCTTAAGTTAATTGATGTAAAGGGCAGCTTTAGAACAGATCCTAAACACCAGAATCAGTACTTCTTAAATCTGGATTTCAGATTTAAGAACGGTACTTTCCTTAAGGCAGGAAGAACCCTTTTAATTCTTGCCTTTGGACTTACCAACTCCCAGGAAGAAATAATCGGAGACAGCGAACTTTTAATTCATGATATCAGAATAGATAAAGAGCAGCTTTATAAGCTGCTTTCGTTATAGGAGGAAAATATGGCAGAAAACAACAAGATTATTCTTAAAGCAGAAGATTTGGACGGATATCTTACATCTGAAGATATGGAAGATTTGAAGAAGCTTGAAGTAATGTTCAAGGATACAATGAAATCTTTTGAGCCAAAAGATGAAGCTAAAATCATAGAAGGTTACGATAAGCTTGGTCACGAAATGCAGAAGATCTGTGCAAAACATCCTGCCATTAAAGTTTATTCATTTGTAACGGAAGAGGGGGCACATGCTGAATGTTCACGTGTAATTTCAAAGCTCCGAGACGAACGTACAGACCATCAGGAATTTATGTATTACAGCCAGCGCGCTTATGAAATGCTTTTCCGCATGGCTTATACAGACCAGCACTCAGACAAGAAAGGACATATCGTTGTAAAAACTCCTGTAACCTTCCCGGTTCAGAACTACGCAGTTCATAAAATTCCTGATATCGACCATAAAATTGAAAACACTGTAATGTGTGTAATGCTCCGCGGTGCTCTTCTTCCTTCTATGATTATGTCTAAGGAAATCCAGGAGTATTCAAGCCACGGATACAAAACTCCATTTGCTCTTTTCAAAATCAGCCGCAACGATACTAAAAACGAAGCTGACATGGAATACATCATGGACCTTAATAAATCCTTCTTCAACCTCGAACAGCTCGACGGTAAGGATTTGATTTTTGCTGACCCTATGAACGCTACAGGTGGTTCACTTGTAACCGTTGTAAAATATCTGCAGAGTCAGGGAGTAAAACCAAAGTCTATTGCATTCTTTAATACAATTTCAACACTTAAAGGCTCGATCCGAGTAACACGAGCTCTTGAAAACTGCACCTGCTATACACTCTGGATGGACCCTGTAATGAACGAAAAGGCTTATATTATGCCTGGCCTCGGTGATGCAGGTGACCGTCTTAATGGCTGCGATACAAAGGATGCTCCACGAAATATGATTCAGCTTATTGCAGATTACGGCCACAATATTTCCGGCCTGTATAAGTCTCAGCTTTATGAAATTGAAAAAATTGTTCTCGGCTAAAAAATACCTTGCTGCAGGCTTGCTTGCATTAAGCCTTTCTGCTTTTTCATTTTTCTCATGTGAAAGTACAGAACTTTCTGTACCGGTTCCAGGTCAGGGTGCCGTAAAAACAAGAAACATTTACGCAGAGTATTATATACTTGGCGACTCATATTATAAACTTGAAGATTATAAGAAGGCTTCAGAATACTATGAGCTTGCCATGAAGAAAAAAGAACAGTACTGGGCTGCTTATTATAAACTTGCCAAGTGTTATATATTCATAAGCGACTGGGATAATGCCCTTCCAATGTACAAAAAAATTCTGGAACGTGATCCGGAAAATGCTTCTTTAAAAGCAAGTCTTGCCTATATTTATTCCATGCAGGGAGACTTTAAACGTTCTATTACTATTTACGAAGAACTGCTTGAAGCTCAGCCTGTAAATCAGGAATATCTGGAAAACTATCTTGCTGTACTCGCGGCAGATACAAAGAAGTTCGAAAAGAAGCATGCAGTTAAATTTACTTCCACTTACGAAACTCTGAAAACTGAATATCCGGAAAATAAGAACTTAAAAACTTTCGAAGACAAATATAAAGAACTTATGAATATTGTTGACGAAGAAGAGGAAGGGGAAGAGACTGAAGAAGGCCAGGAAGAGGAAGAGTCTGACAATTCTACGGTGATTGAGTAGACACGAAGTGTCGTATCGAAATCACTTTCTTCTACTGATTAGCTTCCATAAGCTGACGGTATTTTTCAGAGTCAACACGGAAGGCTATAACAGGAGAAGACTGGTCTGAATGTTCGATAGCCTGTTCTGCTTCCATTATGAGACGATCTCCGCCAACCATTCTTATTGAACGTGACGAAATACCAATTCTGCAATCATTATTATTGATAATATTTTTAATGTCATGGTGAAGTTTTTCGGCAAGCTTTAATGCTTCATCAACATTCATACTGATTTTTATTGCTACAATGCAGTCATCTTTATATTCAAAAAGCAGATCTTTAAACTGGAATTGAATTATAAGATAGTTGCAGACATTCTTGAAAACTTCACTGTTTTTAAGAATGCCGGGAAGTTTAATAATAAAAAGTGAAAGGTCAATTTCAGAAGCTGTTGCTCTGTCTATTTCGTTATTAAGTCTTGTAGAGAGATATGATTCCCAGCTGATGCCGGTTTCTGAATTATACAAGCCGGATGGTGATTCTGGTTTTACTTCATCTACAGGGAGTTTTGCAGGTTCATTTGCAAGCTGTTCATCTGTAAGTGGTTCAGAAAGAATTGCCTTTACTTCTTCAGGTGTAACTTCTGCATGTTCTCTTTCACCTGAACTTTCTGAATCTTCTGCAGCTTCTTTTGTTTCATCGTTATCTGTTTGAGCAGCAGTAAGGTCTTCGTTACCATCTTCGTGAACTTCTTCATCAACATCATCATTTTCTGACTGTTCAATTACTTCTGAATCCAGTTCAGAATTATCTTCAGTTTCCATTTCATTTTCATCAATTGCAAAAGAATCTTCTGAATCTTCGTCGAAACTGATTACATCAGATGTATTTTCAGAAATGTTCAGATAAATAATCATAATGATAGTTATGATTGTAATTATCAAAATCATTAAAAATGAAATACGTGCAAAATAGAAAATTGAATCAGGCCTTATTAAATAAATATTACACTCTACAGAAACTGACTGTTTATTTACAGTAAGACTGCTGTTAAAAGTTTTAGTTAATTTTGAAAGGGTTTCTTCTTTGCTTTTTCCAGAAGGGTATAAAACGACAGTTTCGTTATTACGGCGTACATGAATATAAGAATAAGCTCCTGAATCTCCTACGGCGTCTTTAATGCCCTTTGAGTAGGCAGCAGTATTTTCTTCCTGGTTATAACTTAAGGTACGTATATCATTTACAAGTTCTGTAAATTTTTTATCTGATTTTTCAAAGTTTGTTTTATATTCGTTGAACAGATTAAAGCCAAAGAAGCTTATTGCAAAAATAAAAACTGCTGATGCAAAAATTGTGTAAATAACGATAAATCGATTTTTCATATCATATATTATAACTTACAATAGAGTCTAAAGCAAGTTTAAGTAATTCCTTATACTCAAAGTTTTTATAGCCTTTGTTATTCCGTAACCAGGCTACATAAGGCAGTAATAATAATTCAACTTCATCTATTTTCATACTTTTGATTTTTGAAATAAAGGATTCTAGTGAAAAAGCTTTACCATTTGAAGCTGAAAAAAGAGCTTTATTAGAAGGGCAGTGTAATTTATAAATATCATCAGTTTTAGTAAATGCTATTCCTTTATCTGTCAGGTATTTTTCAAGTGAAAATTTATAAGCTTCAAGAATCTGTGTTGTTTTCCTTTTATTTTCTGTTTCCTTTAATTCCGTTCGGAACATAAGTTTAGAAAAAATCTGCTCAGATTCTGAAAGCTTAGTGGATACTTTATTATATAGAGAATCCAGATAAGTACCTGATGTATAAGCTTTTCCTTTGGAGTAAGAAAAGTCTGCTCCCAAAATCAGAATATCCTTAAAACCTGCTTTAAGGGCTATGTCTAATGCTGTAATAGTTACGGTTCCAGCACCGGAAAAAAAATCCGGCAGCGGAAAATTGTTGCTTTCGTTTATAGCAGATGAAAGGGGATGACCTGAGCAGAAAAAGAAAAGGTCTTTTCCGGATTCAAGCAGGTGTCTTGCAGCTGAAGAGTTTGCACATAAATCAAAGGCGTACAAAGTATTTTTACAGTCTTTATTTGTTATGAAATGATTATATGAAACTGACTGAGCATCAATAGATACAATAAGGTCCGGGATAATATTTCGCTTAAGGAGAGCAAGTCCAGCTGTATCTGTGGAAATAATATAGTACTTGTCTGAATTTTCTTTTTTGAAAAACTCAAGGGTGTCATCAAGACTAGGGCCTGCAGCAACTACAAGAGCCGTTTTATTATTTTCTTTTAATATTGATTCGAGTTTATTTGAAGGAGAATAATTCTGGGCAAGTCTTGAATTGTTAATAATATTTGAAGTCCAGATTTTGCCAAAATGAGATTGTACGGAAAAATCCGCAGAAATAATTCCGAGTATTTTTGTCAGTATTGAATTTATTTTTACGGTGAAAGCAGAGTTTTCATTTACCCAGGCTCTTTGTTCTATTATTTTAAGATTTCCATATTTTGCAGGAAGATAATTTTGAATTAATGTCTGCTCTAAAGATTCCAGACTGCATAATGAGATTAAAGGATTTTTAGAAAGCTTATTAAGGTTTTCATTTTGTAATAAAAAGTTAATGTCATCCTGATATAATTCAAGAGCAATTATTTTTGCAAACGGATTTTTTTGACTTAAAAGATTAATGAAGGTTCCGCTTCCGATTCCAAGTACAAGGAAAAAATTATATTTTTCATTAATTGAATTATAAAGACTTTCTGCTTCTCTTTCCGGATTATAGCGGGATTCCATGGTTTTACCGTTTAGAAAAACCGGAATTTGAGAACCATTTTTTGCTGTAATAAATTCTTTATATATCTGCATTTATAAGATTACCGGCCTTAATTTTTATCTTTTCCCATTCGTTATTTATTTTTTGAATAATTTCTGTGTTTTCAGGTTCATGAGCCAACTGTACATAATCTAAAGGAAATAATTGTTTTTTTAAGCTTTCTGTTATGTCTTTTCTTTTTAATAAATCTGATATTGCTTTTTTTTGAATGTTTATCTGCTCAGCAGTAAAGAAATCTTTTTCATAAGAGGTCAGGTCTTTTGTTAAATTAGAAAAATCTTTCAGGTTGATATCTTCAATCCATTTTAGTGAGTTTTTTCTGTCTTTTTCTTCAATTAGTCTGAATACATTCCGGTTTGATAATTTCAATGGATTATTTATAAACCAGTTTTTATATATTTCAAGACTATCGTTAGTTAGTTCAGATTTGAATAATCTTAAGGATTTGCTTTTAATACGATTATCAGATAAACAGGAATTTAATTCCAGCTGATTTGGCTGAGCGTGTTGAAAACCTTTCTGACAGGCCATATCAAGTCCACAAAGGTAAATGTTTTTTGTAAAATAAGTTGCAGCAAAAAGCAGGGCAGTGCCGCTTACTGTTCCATTTCTGTAAGCTTTCATTGCTTTAAGTTTTACAGATGTAAATAAATCATTGGAAAAGCCGTCTCCGTAATTCAGAGGTAAAACGGTAAGTTTTTGCAAAAGAGATTTTTTACAATATCCTTCTGCAGGCATTGCAAGCGGTATCTGCTTTTTATATAAAACTTTTAAATGTTCCGAAGCCCAGTAACCGCCGTCTGTAGACATGCATAAATCAGGTTTTATTCCATTTTTTATACAAACAGTAATGGCCGAAGAAAGACATAAAATAAAAAACTTATTCTGATTATTTTTTATGTAATCAATGAAAGGTAAAAGGCTTGGCCCTGAAGATATTATAAGAATGTCTTTATTTACAGGTTCTGTCAAACTTGTAATATTCTGGCAATTTGTAAAAAAAATCAGACTGTTTAAAAACCATTTTTTTTCAAAATACTGTCTTGTTATTAATAAGGTTTTAGAACGGTAGAGAGCATTTTTTATGGAAGTCCAGACTTCTTTATCTATGTCACTGAATACCTGAGATGATGGAGTCCAGGGAGTGAAAAAGGTTGTCAGTAATTCTTCTTCTGTAAAAATACTTTCCAGATATGTTTCTAAATCTTTGTGCTCATAATAATTTAAGATGAAATCAAAATCTTTATTATAATTATTAAAGCTGTCACAATAACGGATTGCTCCTATTTTACTTTCTGGGAATTTGTTTTTTAGAAAAGGAAGAATATAAGAAAGGCCAGGTTCTGTAATTATGATTTTTGATGCTGCATAAGGTAAAACTAAAGCCTGTGTAAATCTTTCTGCTTCTTTTACCGGAGAATAATTTGAATGGAGAAAATGATTTTCGACAAGTGCTGTTTCTTCTCCATTTTTAGCTTTTTGAATTGTTATCTTCAAAATTATTCCGCCTGTAAAAAGGATTGAATTTTATCGCATGAATCTGCAGTACCGGCAAAGCAGATTTGAATATAGTCAGTATGATTATTTAATACTTCTTTAAGATTTAGAATTATATGATGAGAAATTAATTCTAAGGAATATTCTTTATCAGTTATAAATACTGATTTTAATACAAAAGGATTTATCTGCAGGGTTGTATCTGGAATATTATATCTGCAGGTAAAGCGGTTGTATAACTCATTCATTAAAGTTTTGGTAAAAAAATCTAAATCTGTAATTTTGTCTTTTTCTGAAATATAAAAACTTTTAATTGCTTCTGAAAAATCAATTTTTAGTAAAAGGACAACAGTGTTTTCTTTGATAAGAGGATTCAGATTAAGAATGTTATTATTATGTTTTTGGGTATTAATTGATTCAAAATCTTTTGCAGCTGCCTGAGAAAGACTTCCGGTACAGATAATAATTTTACCGGCTGAGTTTTTGTATACGGAAAGGTCTTTCAGATTGTCTTTCATGTTAAATGAAAATAACTGAAGCAGTTGTCTGTTATCAGAATTTGAAAATGTATATATCTGACTTGAGTTTTTACAGATTCCATCCCAGAAATCTGAAGTTGAAGTTGCAGAAAGAATGGATTCTGCATCAAAACCAATGCTATCCGATACTTTGTAATCTGAATCTTTTTTTTCGAGAAGGGCACAGGTTTTTAAGGAATGTTTAATTATGAAATCAGAAAAAGAAATACCTGGATTACTTTTAATTTCATCCAGGTTATTTGCTCGCGAAAGAAGCCCCATATTAAGAAAGTCCTAATTCTGAGAAAAGCTTTTTGTAAGTTACGAATTCATCTGACTTAGCAAACTCAACGATCTTTTCTTCAGGAAGATTTTCAAGCAGCTGATCCATATAAAGGAGTACTGACTTTATATCCTGTTTGAGATCTGCGTTTGCAATATTATCAGAAGCATTATCGCCTGCTGAATTATCAAGGTAAGCAAGGTTACTTTCAGAAAGGGTATTGTCGAGATTGTCTACTTCTGCAAATGAAGCAGCAGAAGATGTTTCTTCTTCTACATTGCTTTCTTCGATTACTGGTTCTTCAACTGTTGTTTCTTCTTCAACAGCTTCATCATTAAGAACCTTGTCTACAGTAGGAATGTCGTCATCTTTGATTTCTTCTTCGATAACAGGTTCCTCTTCAATAACGGTTTCTTCTTCGATTACCGGCTCTTCTTCAACTACAGTCTCTTCTGTGATTGCAGGCTCATCTTCAATTACAACATCTTCTTCAACAATGTTTTCTTCTTCAATTGAGTCTGGCAGTTCTGAAGGTAAATCAATTGTATCTACGTCATCAGTTTCATCTGCAACAAACTCTGTAGCAGTATCTTCTTCTTCGGTTGTTTCTTTTACAGAATCCATAAAGTCTGAAGAAGTTGATTCTACAAGAAGGTCGTCTTCTTTTGGAATTGAGATTTCATCAGGAAGCTCTTCATTTTCATAAAGTTCATCATTTCCGTCTGGAATGAATTCGTCAATCTTAGGCTCTTCGAGTTTTTCTTCAGAAGTGAAATCGAAGTTATCTGACTGGTCTTCCTCAAAGTTAATGTCATCAAGGGAAGTGTCTTTTTCGTAAGAAATTGCATTTTCAATATCAGTTTCAATATCTGATGTTTCATCTTCAACTTCATCTGCTTCTACTTCAGAAGAGATAATAGATTCATCGATTACTGTATCATCAGGATTATCTGAAACTTCTTCTATTGTTGTGCTGTCTTCAATTACAGTTTCTTCAAGAGGAACTTCTGTTTCAATATTTTCTGTTGTATCTTCAATTTCTACAGAGTTCTCTTCAATGACCGGCTCTTCGCTTTCTTCTACAGAAGGTTCCTCTACAACAGACTCTTCTACAGAAGATTCTTCGGTAACTGTATCTTCGTTTTCATCTGTAGTTCCAGCTTCAACAGTATCACTGAATTCAGCTGTATTCATGATGTTGTCGAGTTCATCGAAGGAAAGGGCAATTGTTTCATCTTCATCATCACCGCTGAAGAATCCGCCTTCATCTTTTGCTTCCGGAATTTCATCTGCTTCGTTTGTTGCAGCGGCAATTGCAGCACCTGCGGCTACACCGGCAACTCCGGCAGCAACAGCTGCGGCAGGACTAACTGTATTTTCCTGAGTTTTAATTTCTTCAAGGTTTGTTTTAAGCTTATTCATTTCATCTTTGAGATTTGAAAGCTCAGAAACAATCTGCTGTAAAAGTGAATTGTCTACTGTTGTAGAATTTTCATTCTTAGGTGCTTCTTCAGGAATAACTTCATCAGTTTCTTCTACAGCATCAGTTTTTATTTCATTAACAACTGGTGCAGATGCAGTGTTTTCGTCGCCAACAGTCAGATCATAATCAACAATCTTCTCTTTATTCTTGGCTTCTTCAACATCCTGTACGATAGGAGTCTCTTCTGCATTTGCATCAATACCAAAGTCTGAAAGATCAACATCTTCTGTATTAATATTTTCAGAAGAAGTATCTGGAGTGTGAACAGAAGTTTCTTCTGCTGTAAAGCTTGAACCAAAGTCATCCATTGAAACTTCTTCGGTTTCTACTTCTTCAGATTCTTCTGTGTCATAATCGTTATCATCTTCATCTGAAGTGATATCAAGAGAAACATTGTCTTCTGTTTCAACAGTATCTGCTGAATCATCAAAGCTTATGTCCATATCAAGAGGTGCTTCATCTTCAATAACTTCAGTTTCTTTTGGACTTTCAGGAGCAGAATCAAAAGAATCTCCATCCATAAAGTCATCAAGAGAAAGCTCTTCAGTTTCATTTGATGCGGCTGCTGAAGGTTCAGCACCAGGCTCATAACCGTTATTTCCGGCAGCAACAGACTCATCAGAGAAGCCTCCGTCCATAAAGTCATCAAGTGAAATTTCTTCATCGCCGCTGCTTTCTGCAGAAACTTCTACTTCAGCAGCTGTATCACTTTCTTCGCCGGCAGCTTCTGATTCACTTGAATCAGGAATATCAAAATCTCCTAAATCAAGGTCTCCACTTTCTTCCGGAGCTTCAACCTGTTCTACTTCAAAGCCATCTGTTATATTTGCAAGCTCATCTGTACTGAGCGTTGTATCATCTTCATTGCCGAAATCATCCATGGAAGCAGAATCTGCACCCTGAGGTTCTTCCTTAAACATATCGGAAAAGTCGGAGTCGTCGAAATCAGGTAAATCCAAGCCACCAGCATCAAGATTCAGTTCATCCGATGGGTCTGCAGGGGTCTCGGTATTAGCGCTGTTCCCTGTTGAATTCTTTACCCAGACACCATAACTCTCAAGTTCATTTGTATTGTCATCAGATTTACTCATATAGCTCCTCTCATTCGGATAGTAATATACTTGTACATTTTATATATCGGCATATATCCCTGAAAAAAATAGAAGTATTTACTATATTCTTTTTTTATTATAACACATCTTTTCATTTCAGAAAACAGAAATTATTGCCGATATTAAAATTATCTATGAATCGTGCCAAGTATCTTGCAGCAATATTTTTCGGAACCTTTGTCTACGTTCTTCTTTCTATGACGTTTGGACAGAATAGTCTTTATTGTTATAACAAAATGGAAGAGCAGAAGCGGATTATAAGCCGTCAGACAGCTGATATCCAGAATATTAACAGCGAACTTTCCCTTGAACTTGCTGCTTTACAAAATGACAGGGCAGTAATTGCCTCTTATGCTCATAAGCTTGATTATGTAAGTGAAGGTGAGAAACTTGTTAAAATAACTGGTCTCAGACCCGCACAGACAACTTTGTATGATACAGGCACTGTTTTACGTCACGAAGAACCGGAATTCATATCAGAAAAAATATGTAAAATAGTGGGATTTGGTTTTGCCTTACTCTTTATTTTGATTTTCTTTTTATATGATATCAGTCGTGGAAATATTATAATAGGAAAAAACAAAAAACCGATTGTAACAGGTATTCCTGTTTATGATATTCCTCAGATTTAATCTTCTTTAATTAAGTCTTGTCCAGATAACGTTTACGCTTCCTTCTTTATAACTGTCTCCATCAGGTAAAAGAGTATCTTTTCTTCCCTTTAGGGTATTATTATCAGTTAAAGCCAGGGTCCATTTTATAGGTTTTGCTGATACTGCCGCTGAAAGTGCAGCTGTACGGTTTAATTCAGGGTAAAAAGAAGCATTTGAATTAGCTTTTTGAGTGATGACTACCATTTTGTTGTCATCTGATCCGGAAAGTTCTACGGTTATATTCATGGAAGCACCGTTGTTAAAAATAACAAAGCCTCTTCCGCCTCTCATAATTACAATTTTATTGATATTTTCTTCTCCTCCCCAGGTGCCGGAAAGCTCTTCTGTGGAAGCGATTTTTGCATTGCCTGATGAAACCGGATTCTGGATGGAAGTCGTTATGGAAGTTGCGGATGTATCATTTTCTATAAGCTGCTTGATTGTATTTTTAAGAACATCTTTCGGTTCCATTAATATTTTATAGAAGGAATCATAGGTCTTTTTTTTTGAATGCTCTTCGTTTTTGTTTTTATCAACTACATAATAGGTGGTTATCCATTTGTCCGAAGAAGAATCTTTTGTAATAAAGGTGAAGAAAGATAGTTTTCCGTCTGAAAAAGAGGATGCATCCGGCCTTTCTGTAAGGCTTGGAGTAGTTCTTTTATCTGAAACGGAAAAATTATTGATTTCGGAAAGCTGGGTATAGTAAAGGTCGCTTGTCATTTTAGACATGTTTGCATCAATTTCTGTTGAAACTATGCCGTAGTAATCTATGTTGTAGCTTTGAGCTGTAAGAGACACAGTTGTTATAAAGAGAATGATGGATATGATTGTTGATTTTTTTTGAAAAATCATTTTATCCTTCAAATCAACCTCTCAGTTTTCCTGCAAATTCACGCTGAATGTCACGCTGTACATCACGGTCTTTAATTGCAGCCCGTTTATCGTACATTTTTTTACCTTTACAAACACCCAGTGTAACTTTTACACGTCCGTTTTTCAGATAAAAATCTAACGGAATAAGGGTACAGCCTTTTTCATCTACACGTCTGGTTAGCCTTTTGATTTCATCTGCATGTAAAAGCAGTTTTTTAGGTCTGTCCGGATCGTGATTAAAAATAGAAGAGAAAGAATATTCAGAAATGTGAAAGTTTTTTACCCATACCTCGCCGTTTGTTATTTCAGCAAAAGCGTCAGGAAATGAGATGTTTCCATTTTTTACAGATTTGACTTCTGTTCCTTCAAGAACAATACCACATTCGTAGGTGTCTTCAATAAAATAGTCAAATCTTGCCTTTCTGTTTTCTGCAATAATCTTTCTGCCGTCCATATCCTTATATTATAAAGTATAAAGATATTGCTTTCAAGTTATCAAAAAATGTGTAAGGCCGCTGGCGGGTCGGCCTTCTATAGCAAAGCGTTAAAAAAATTGCGAAAGCAATTTTTAGCTTTACCACCTATAAAAATTGAGTTTCATATTGGTTACAAATTATCGTTATATAAAATCAAAGAAAAATCTAACTTGTATGAAAATAAAATTTTTGATACTTTATAAAATATAAAAAAGAGGGGAATGTTTTGAACCGCAATATCGAAGTATTTTCATATCAGATAAAAAAAGAACGTCGCAGACGAACTGTATCGCTTGTTGTCTTCTTTATCTGTCTATATATCTTTATTAATCTTGTAATTTCTTATTTAATTTATCCTGTACGCCAGAATTCAATTTCTATGATACCAGACATTCCTGAAAAATCTATTGTAATGGTATCTTCTGTAAACGGTGGATATTCTCGTGGTGATGTTGTTCTCTTAAATGCCCGTAACAAAATGACATATCCTTTATATAAGAAATTGGCAGATCAGTTTATCCGCTTCTTTACAGGACAACAGCTTTCTTTATTTGAAAAAAATGAGCTTCCTGCTTCAAAGCCTCATATAAGACGTGTTGTAGGTATGCCTGGTGATACAATTTATATGAGAGATTATGTACTTTATATAAAGCCGGCAGGAGAAAAACATTTTCTTACAGAGTTTGAAATTGTAAATGAACCTTACAATGTAACTTTTTATGTTCCTCCGGCTGATTGGGATACAGGAATTGGAGTAAAAGGTTCATTCAATGAGATTACTCTTGGATATGACGAATACTTTGTTCTTGCAGATAATAGAAAGTCTTCTGATGATTCACGTCTCTGGGGAGCAATAAAGGGTAAGGAAATAGATGCAAAAGTTTTAATGTGTTATTTTCCTTTTACTAATTTCAGACTTTTTTAATTGATTTAATGAGCGAGAGTCCTTCATCCCTTTATATTCATATTCCTTTTTGTATTTCGAAATGTGCATATTGTGATTTTTTTAGTCTACCAAAGGGAAATAAGGTTCCTGATGATTATATTGATGCACTGTGTAAGGAAATAATTTATAGAATAACAGTACTAAAAATAGATAGCTTAAAAACAATTTATATTGGTGGCGGAACTCCAAGCCTCTTGTCTAAAAAGCAGTTTCAAAAAATCTTTTCAGCTATAAAAAACTCCTGCAATTTAAGTCCCTCTGCAGAAATAACTGTAGAAGTAAATCCGGATGATGTTACAGAAGAACTGCTGGACGGGCTTTGGGATTGCGGAGTAAACCGGCTTTCCTGTGGTATTCAGTCTATGAATGATGCTGCTTTAAAAAGAGCCTTCCGTCGTGCTGATTCTGCAACAAACAGAAAAGCCCTTTCATTAATAAAAGAAAAATGGAGAGGCGATACATCTTATGATTTAATCTCAGGACTTCCAGGTGATGACGAAAATAGTCTGCTGGCTGGACTGGAAGAAATAGTTTCTTATAAGCCTTCTCATATCTCTCTTTATTCACTTACGATTGAAGAAAAAACACCTTTTGGCAGACAGCTTAATGCAGGGCTTTTGGATTATGATTTTGATTTTGCTGATAAGCTCTGGCTGAGCGGCCGCGACTTTCTTGAAAGTCAGGATTATAAGTGGTACGAAGTTTCCAATTTCTGCCGCAAGGGAAAAGAGTGTGCTCATAATTTAGTTTACTGGACTCATGGTGGCTATGCCGGCTGTGGTTCTGCTGCCTGCGGCACTGTTTACAATGAAGATGGAAGTGGCCAGAGGTGGACTAATACGACAAATGTTGAAGATTATATTAACTTCTGGGGAGAACTGGCGGATGAAGGCTCTGTTTCCCTGCCTCAAGACTTGGAAATAATAGATAAAGAAACCTCTGAGTTTGAGTTTTTTATGATGGGGCTTAGGAAACTGCAGGGAATAAAGGCAAGAGACTATGAGTCGATTTTTTGTGAAAGGCTGCCGGAAAAGTTTTTGAGATTATTTGAAGACTGGGAGAAAAAGAGGCTTTGCGTAAAAAGAGCCGGGCAAGACGGATATGAGATTTATGCCATGAGCCGGGAAGGTATGCTTTATCTGAACCGTTTTAATATGGAATTGTTATAGTAAAGCAGCTGCCTTTTTTCTTCTGGGATTCAACGCTTATTTTCCAGCCGTGAGTATCCATAATGTTTTTTACAACTGCAAGACCAATTCCCATGCCTTCTTCCTGACGGGAATTTGTTCCCCTGTAAAATAAATCAAAAATATAATCCAGGTCTTTTTTTGCTACTCCATAGCCTGTATCTTTTATTTCAAGAATTATGAAATTTGTATCATCTAAAGTTTTTGTATATGCGTTAATTTCTATTAAATCATTTTCTTTTGTATATCTGATGGCGTTACTTAAGAGATTTTCAAAGGATCTGTGTATCAGCTGCTCATTAAAAGGTACTTCAATATCTTCTGGCAATTCGATATTTGTGTGAACGTTTCTTTTAAAGACTTTTGCGGTTACCTCTGCATATTTTGAAAAATCAATTATAAGTCTGCTGATAGATTTATTTACCAGCTGCTCTTTTATTTCAAAATTGTTCAGCTTCATGTAATTGAGCAGGGTATCAATCATTTCTTCCAGCTGGGAAGTTTTTTGTTCAATAAGTTCCATGGATTTTTGAATTTCATCTTTATCAGAAATTACGCCGTCCATAATTGCTTCGGAATAGCCCTTTATTACAGCGACAGGAGTTCTTAAATCATGGCTGATTCCCATCATAAATCTGTTTTTACTTGCCTGCATTTCTATAAGTTCGCAGCGCATTTTTTCAAGGCTCTGCATGATTGTAGAAAATTCATTTTGTCTTGCAGCTGAAATATTATTTGTAATAGGTTTATCAAGTTTTCCTTCTGCCAGCAGACAGCTTGATTTTTCAATCTTGTTAAGGCTGTTAAAAATATTTCTGGAAATAATGGTTATTAATGCCAGACTGACTGCTGTAAGAAAAATAACTATCATCAGAACTTTTAGAATGGTTCTGATTCTTTTTTCATTAGAAACATTTTTTTGTGGTACTCGGGTTATTAGCAGGGTGTCTGATTCTTTAGACGGTATTCGGGTAAACTGGTAGAAGTATTTATCTGATGTTTCAGATGCAAAATTCCAGATTTCACCTTTCTGCATAAACTTATCTGCTTGAATTTCATCCATAGTTGAATACAAGACTTTTCTGCTTGATATTTGTAAAAGAATTGCTTCTACATTTGCTGGTAAAAGCTTCAGGGATTTTTTTAAGTTAATTCTGTCTTCTTCCGGAATATTTGAAAAATATTGAGATTGAAGTTTTTCTGAGCCCTGCATAAGGTAGCGGTTTGGAGAATGCATGTAAGTATGTATTAAAACAAAAATAGAGCAGAGAATTGGTATAGTTGTAATTAAAGAGGAAAGAATAATAAACTGATGTTTAATTTTCATAACTGCTATATTCTAACAGTTACTTGTTATACAGTCACTAGAAAAAATATAACCGTTACCAAATTCTGTTTTAATGTATTTACAGTCAGAAGGATTATCTTCAATCTTTTTTCTAAGACGCTGAATGTAAACTGCGACGGCTGTTATATCACCGTATTCAACTTTCCATACATTCTGATAAATCCTTTCTGGTGATACAACCTGACCTGCATTTTTAACCAGAAATTCAAGAACCTCATATTCCTTAGAAGAAAGGGAAATCTTCTGATCATTCTTTTTAAGAACACAGCTTCCAAGAAGGAGAGTGTAAGGACCGAACTGTATATATGACTCCATTTTTTCAAGGAAGAAACTTTGCCGTCTGAGATATGCTTTTACACGGGCCATAAGTACACCCGGTGAAAACGGCTTAGTTACAAATTCATCAGCACCATAGCCAAGGCCCTTGATTATATCTTCATCTGTATCTCTTGCCGAAAGAATCATTACAGATGGTAATTCGTTTGGATTCTGCTTTTTTAATTCTTCAAGAAACTCAAAGCCACTCATGCCCGGAAGGTTTAAGTCAAGAATTATAAGGTTAGGTTTGCAGCCGTCTTTTAATTCTTTAAGTGCATCTTCAGCATTTAAAAAGGTTTTTGCTTCCATCTGCTCTTTAGTAAGATAGAGTTTAATGAGTTTAGAAATAGATTCTTCGTCTTCAATTACATAGATACAAGGTGTGCTGTTCATATAAAAGTTTCCTTTTGTTTCTATGTCTAATATACTATAAGCGGCGGCCTTTTGTAATAGAAAGTTATTTATATAATAAAAAATTATTAAAATTGTGTTATAGCCAGAAAAAGTGGTGAAATTGTGCAAAAAAGGGCTAAATTCCTGCAAAATTCTGCAGATTTTTTCTAATTATAAGAAAATAATAATTGAAATATGAAAAAAAAAGATTATAATTAATGTAAGTATAAAAAACATATGATTGATGTAATGCGGTTAGATGGGAAAAAATATTGGGTGAATCCGCACATGATTGAAAGTATGGAATCTACTCCTGACCTGACACTTACTATGCTGTCGGGGCGTAAAATCATTGTCAAAAATTCCCCAGAAGATCTAATTGAAAAAATTATAAAATACCGTAGAGATATTGGTATTGAAAGACAAGAGGTCTTGTAATGGATATAGCTACTATACTGGGTATTGTCGGTGGTGCAGCCATGATTGTCATGTCTGTATTGACATCAGGTGGTACGTTAGGCGGAATTATCGATATCCCGTCTGTCTTCATGACTATTGGTGGTTCTTACTTTGCCATGTTCATTGCCGCTCCTTTGAAAAAGGCACTCGGTATGTTCAAGATTATGGGAAAGTCTTTTAAGGTTCCGGACTTCGGTGAAAAAAACATCGTAATCAACATGCAGGCCCTTTCTGAAAAGGCTCGCCGCGAAGGTATTCTTGCCCTTGAAGATGGTCTTGATGATCTTGAAGATCCTTTTATGAAAATGGGACTTCGTCTTGTAGTTGATGGTACCGACGGTAACATCATTCGTGCAATCATGGAAAATGAAATGACTCAGGTTGAAAACCGCCATATGGAATGGATTGGTCTTATCAACGCATGGGCTGGATTCGCACCAGGTTTCGGTATGATGGGTACCGTACTTGGTCTTATTGGTATGTTGAACAACCTTGAAGATAAATCTTCCCTCGGTCCTAACATGGCCGTTGCTTTGATTACAACTCTTTACGGATCTATGATGGCCAACTGGTTGATTACTCCGTTCTCTACAAAGCTTGCAGCGCACAATGCTCAGGAAATGCGTTCTAAGGAAATGATTATTGAAGGTGTACTTGCCATTCAGGCCGGTGAAAACCCTCGTATTATGGCTCAGAAGCTCCTTACTTATCTTGATCCTGTTTCAAGAAAAGCAATTGAAGCTGATGTTTTGAAGGATTAATTAGTTTAAGGAAGAATTAGGTAAAAATGGGAAAGAAAGCAAAACAGCCCGAAAAACCATCAACCGCCTGGCTTGGTACCTATGGTGACATGATTACACTCATGCTCTGCTTCTTCGTTATGCTTTATAATCCTTCGGAAGTAGATGTTACTCAGATGGCAACAATTACTCAAAGTCTACAGATGCAGGAAACAGAAACAACATCTGGTGGACTTTCTTTGTCTGCCGGACAGCTTTCAGATCTTGGTAATAATATAAACTCTCTTCCTTCTCTGGAAAAAGGTAAATCTCTTGGTCTCGCCAAGAAAAAAGCTGTCAGTCTTTTTGCGCCTGATGTAAAATCAAATAAAATTACAATTACAAGTGATGAACGCGGTCTTATAATCACACTTCTTTCTGATAACTTTTTTGAAGAGGGAAGTGCAGAATTAAATATCAATGACACACGAGAAACCCTGCTTCGCCTGGCAGACTTTTTCCGTTCAGATGAGTTGAAAGGCAGGCGATTCCGTATAGAAGGGCATACAGACTCTACTCCGGTGGCAGAAAATTCAATTTTTCCTAGTAATTGGGAACTTTCTGCAACAAGAGCTGTTAATGTTCTTCATTATTTAGCCGATTATGGAGTAAGGGAAAATGATTTTTCTGTGGCCGGATATTCCGACACCAGACCAAAGTTTTCCAATGACACGGCAGAAGGTCGTGCTTACAACAGACGTGTGGATATTATAATTCTAGACGAAGGACACTTTTAGTGTTAGATTATTTAGTGTGCTGGAGGGGATATGGCAGACGATGATGAAATCAACCTCGATGAGGGTGGTGCTGGCACTGCGCCAGAAAAAAAACGTGGTATAGGCGGACTTTTATCTGGCCTTCTTAAATGGATAATTATCGGACTCGCTGCAATAATTGTTATTGTAGTAGTTGTTGTTGTAACTGTAAAAATTACAAGCAAGAACTCTACACAGGTAACTGCAATCCCAACTTCAGAAGAATATGTTTCCGGTCAGCGTGAAATTTATGACTGGTATACTTCTTTAGGAATAATCCAGACAACAACCTGCGATGAGCCTCCAGCAACTGTACGTGTAGACGTTGCACTTGCCTATAAAAAAGATGATAAAGCTACATCTACTGAAATTACACAGCGTACTGTAGAGCTTAAGGCTTTCCTGCGTCGTTACTTCAGTGGAAAAACAGCAGCTGAACTTAGAAATACAAATAATGAAGATGCTCTGGAAAATGAGATTAAGAATGGAATCAATGATAAAATTCTTTCAAGCTCACGAATCCGAGACGTTGTTTTCCAGCAGAAAGACGTTATAGAGCAGAATTAATAAAGGTGGAGTTGAATGAACGAAGTTCTATCACAGGACGAAATTGACCAGCTTCTTACAGCCATCAGCTCGGGCGATACCGAAGCAGATGACTTTAAGCCGGTCAATAGTGCCCGAAAAATAAAGATATATGACTTCAAGCGTCCTGATAAATTCTCAAAGGAACAGCTGCGTACAGTCTCGAACATGCACGAGACTTTTGCGCGTTTAACAACAACTTCGCTTTCTGCGCAGCTTCGTTCTCTTGTTCATGTACACGTTGCTTCTGTAGATCAGCTTACATACGAGGAATTTATCCGTTCTATTCCAACTCCAACAACCCTTGCGGTAATCAATATGGATCCTTTGAAAGGAAATGCCGTACTCGAAATTGACCCGGCAATTACCTTCTGTATGATTACCGCCTTTTTGGTGGACGTGGTGCCACAACAGGAAATAAAAACCGCGACCTTACAGATATTGAACAGGAAGTAATGGAAACGGTTATTGTACGTATTCTTGCAAATATCCGCGAAGCCTGGACTCAGGTAATCGACCTTCGTCCTCGTTTTGCTCAGATAGAAACTAACCCTCAGTTTGCCCAGATTGTACCTCCAACAGAAATGGTTGTGCTTGTAACTCTGGAAACTAAGGTAGGTGATGAGGAAGGAATGATGAACTTCTGTATTCCTTACCTCGTTCTTGAACCGATTATCTCTAAACTTTCATCTCAGTTCTGGTTCTCTTCTGTACGTAAGTCTTCTACTACACAGTATCTGGGAACTATCAAACAGCAGCTTACTGCAGTTGATATGGATGTTGTTGCAGAAATCGGAACAATCAATTTACCAATTAGAGACGTTCTTTCGTTGCGTGTCGGCGATGTAGTACGTCTTTCAAGCGTTAAGGTAGGAGATCCTCTGACTCTTAGCGTAGGAAATAAGAAAAAGTTTTACTGTCAGCCAGGTGTTGTCGGTAAAAAAATGGCAGTTCAAATTACAGGAAAAATTGAAAGCGTTGAGTCAGACGAATTTGAAGAGCTTTCTGTAGAAGGAGACGAAACATATGAGTGATGGTGCTATCTCACAAGATGAAATTGATGCTTTGCTTTCAGGTGTTGCAATTGACGGATTGAATTCATCTGGACACGTAGGAAATGGTCCTACATATCATTTTGATATTCCGACTCTCCAGTCAATGGCAGACGCTCTCAAGCCAAAGCTGGAAGAAAACATTAATAAAACAACAAGTGTAACCTTTACCTGTGAAGCACCTGTTGTAGAGCAGACAAACCGCGACCACGTGCTTTCTAAGTTACCTGAAGTTGTAATTGGAATCAATGCAGACTATAACGCTGGTGTGAAGGGAAGTCACCTTTATCTTATGGCTCCGGAATTTGCCCTTAAGATTTTCCAGCTTGTAAGCTCAGAAGAAGCAACAGAAGTTGATGATATGGTTCTTTCTGTTGTTTCAGAATTTATTGCAACTCATATCAGTGCAGAAATTACAGAGGTTGAAAGCAAGGGCAATACAAAGGGCCTTGGTTACGCAACTCCAGAAACCTTAAACGAATCTAAAGCAATGATTATGTTCCCTCAGGGAGACTTCGTTCTTTCAAGCTATCCTCTTACTTATGATGGAAATGCTTATACACTCTGGGAATGTATCGGCGGTGATGCTGCTGAAGGACTTACAAAGGCTCTCGGTGGTGGTGCTGCAGATGATTCTGCAGGTCTTACACCAATCGATCTTGGTGGAATGAATGCAGCTGCCGGTGGTGCTCCTATGGGAGGCGCCGCAATGGGAGCCGCTCCTATGGGTGGAATGCAGCAGATGGGCGGTGCAATGCCAAATATGGGAATGGGAATGCAGCAGCCAATGGGCGGAATGCCTAATATGGGAATGGGAATGCCTATGGGTGGTATGGGTATGGGAATGCCACAGAATATGGGTGTTAACATGGGAATGAATGTTCCTAACGTTCAGCAGTTACAGTATCCTAACCTTCAGGCTGGCTTGAATGCAGGCGAACAGGGCAATATCAGTCTTATCATGGACGTATTCATGGAAATGACTGTAGAACTTGGTCGTACAAAGAAAACAATCAAGGATATTCTTGGAATGGGTGAAGGTACAATTATCGAGCTGGATAAACTTGCCGGTGAACCTGTAGATATTCTTGTAAACCATAAAAAGATTGCTAAGGGTGAGGTTGTAGTCATCGATGAAAACTTCGGTGTCCGCGTAACCGAAATCCTGTCTCCAATGGAACGTGTATCAGAATTGAATTAATGTTGTCATCCCGAACGTGTTTCGGGATCTTCGATATAGATGCTGAAACGTCATCCTGAACTTGTTTCAGGATTAGCATGACATTAATTTTACCAATTTTTAAAAGGGTGGGTTTAATAATTGGAAAAAACAAAAAAAATAGTAGCGGTTATGCTTTTATGTATAACCGCAGTCTTCTCATTATATTCTCAAGATAATTCTAATCAGAATAATACGACTCTCACAGAAGAGTCTATCGTAATTTCAGATGATACAGGCACTGATTCAACATCAGCTTCTCAAACTTACAAAGGTCCTTCAACTGTCGGAATGTTTGTACGAATGATTCTTGTACTCATTATTGTTGTTGGACTTATTTATGGAGTCCTCTGGTTCATTAAGAAAAAGACAAACGTTGTAAAAACTGATGACGATTATCTTCGCCGTGCGGCCTATATAAATATTGCACCCGGAAAAACAGTCGAAGTCATTACGCTTATTGATAAAGCTTATCTGATAGGTGTTACAGAAGATAATATTACACTGCTTGGCGAGATTCATGATGATGAGCTTATAAAGGCAATGAATCTTTCTGCTGATAAAAAGAATAATACAAAAAAGCCTGCTACCTTTGCAGATGTACTTGATATGTTCCTTGTAAAAAAAGAAGGACAGAAAAACGTTTTCAGCGATTCTGAAAAGCAGGTAGAAAACATGTTTAATAACGGGGAAAATAATAATGAAGTTTAATAAGCTTAAAAAAGTATTTTTTCTCTTTTTATTAATCACACTAACTTTCGTTAGTCAACCTTTGTTTGCTCAGTCTAACAATTTTCCGCAGGGAGCTGCCCAGGGAACGACAGAGATGAATCCGAATATAAGAACCCCTGTTGTTCCAAATGTTGACGTACAGATTACACAACCACAGACAGGAAGGGAAATAGCCTTTAGTGTAAGACTTCTTCTTCTGCTTACAATACTAACCCTGGCGCCAAGTATATTAATTCTCGTTACCTGTTTTCTGCGCTTTTCAATTGTTCTGGACTTTATAAAAAGAGCCCTTTCATTACAGCAGGTTCCGCCAACTTCTGTATTGAATGGTATCGCTTTTTTTATGACAATTTTTGTAATGTGGCCGACCTTTACAAGAATCTATGATAATGCATATAAGCCGCTTTCAGAAAATGCAATAACGATTGAAGAAGCCTATCACGAAGCAGAAGCTCCTCTCAGAATGTTTATGTATGGCCAGATGGCTGATGATACAAGTTATATTAAAATGTTCATGGGAATGGCAAAGTTAGAAAAGCCTAACACTCTTGCAGATGTGCCAACTTATATTCTTGTTCCATCTTATATTCTTCATGAACTGACAGTTGCTTTTAAGATTGGTGTAATTCTGTATATTCCTTTTATAATTATTGATATGGTCGTGGCAAGTATTCTCATGGCAATGGGTATGATGATGCTGCCGCCTGTTCAGATTTCCATGCCATTTAAACTCATTTTATTTGTTCTTGTAGATGGCTGGGGACTTTTAACACAGCAGCTTTTCAACTCTGTAATAAGGTAGGGGTAGTTTATGTCTATTGGAGTTGTAATTTCTTTAATGCGTGGTGCTGTTACACAGGTTATTTCAATGGTTGCACCTGTGCTTGGACTTGCTCTTCTTGTAGGTCTGGTTGTTGCAATCTTTCAGGCAACAACTTCTATTCAGGAGCAGACTCTTACTTTTCTGCCAAAGCTTATTGTGATACTTCTTGTTATAGCTCTGCTTGGAGGGGCAATGTTTACTTCTCTCGGGGAGTATACAATTGAATTATTCAGGCGAATCCCGGACTTCGCAAAATAGGTAAGCCATGCTGAATAGTATTGTAATTCAGGCGCCTTTATATCTCCTTGTTTTTGTGCGATGCTTTGCGCTTATTATGACTCTGCCAATGTTTTCTATGCGGGCAGCTTCACGTGTTGCAAAGGTAGCAATTGCCGGTTATATGGCTTTTTTTATTTTTGGCAGTCTGGATTCAAGCCTTTATTATCCTTACATCGGCTCCGAAGGCTCTTCTTCAATGATTTATTTTCTCCTGCTTATAGGCGAAGGATTAATCGGAATCATAATGGGGTTTTTTATTTCCATAATTTTTGCAGCCTTTAGTGCAGCCGGACAGTTTCTTGCCTTTCAGATGGGACTTTCTGCAGCCTCTTCTTATGATGCACTTTCACAGGTAGAAAACCCTCTCATGGGACAGTTTTTTAATCTTGTTGCCATGCTGATTTTTATGCAGACCCACTGGTTTCAGCGCCTTTTCCTTGGGGGCCTGGTAACAAGTTTTTCTTCGCTTAATGCTTTAAGTATTGCAACCGTTAATGAAAAACTTGCACGTTTTATGATAAGCGGCCTTACAAGTCTTTTTTCAGATGCCCTGATAATTGCCCTTCCTGTAATGGGAACTTTGTTTTTAATAACTGTCTGTACAGGACTTCTTACAAAAGCCGCTCCACAGATGAACCTTCTTTCAGAAGGATTTCCAATTATGATTCTTGTGGCCTTTACAATAATTGCTTTTGCAATGCCTAGTATAATTGATTTCTTTGTAAGGTCATTTAATAACGGTTTTTCAGATCTGGAAAAACTCTTTACATCAATTTCGGGAGGTGTGTAATCTATGGCAGCAGAAGATGAAGGCCGTACCGAACAACCTTCCGAATACAAACTTGAAAAAGCCCGCAAAGAAGGACGTGTTGCAAAAAGCCAGGAAATCAGTGGTGCACTGGTTCTGCTGCTTTGTGTCGTTACAATTGTTTTTCTTTCAAAGTTTCTCTTTAATGAAATAATTACAATATTCAAATTTTACTTTACTCAGTGTTCAAAATATGATGTAAAAAATCCCGCCTTTTTACCTGCATTTTTTGATGTATTTATCAAATGTGTTCTTCCGGTTGGACTTATAAGTGCTGTATCTGCGGTAGCTGCTAACATCATACAGACCAAAGGTTTTATTTTCAGTCTTAAACCAATAGAACCAAAGTTTTCGAAAATAGTTCCAAAATTTGGTGAATATTTTAAGAAGACGATTTTTTCTGCAAAAGGTCTTTTTAATGTTGCAAAGTCCATAGGCAAAGTAGCCATAATCTGTTTTGTCGGTTATTTGTATATACGAAAAGATTTATTTGTATTGATTGATATTATTGATAACGGAAATGTTGCAGGTGCACTGGGTCAGGTTGCTAAAATGGCTGCCCAGATTCTGATTACTGTAGCAGTTCTTTTTCTTGTTCTTTCAATTCCTGATTATTTTATTCAGCGTCATGATTTCATGGAAGAAATGAAAATGACCAAACAGGAAGTAAAAGAAGAATACAAGGAAATGGAAGGTGACCCGGAAGTAAAGGCAAAGCTTCAGCAGATGCAGCGTCAGCTTCTTTCTCAAAATGTTCGTAAAGCAGTTGCAGAGTCAGATGTAGTAATTGCAAACCCGACTCACTTTGCAGTTGCCTTAAAATATGACCTTTCAATGGCAGATTCACCTCCAATGGTTAATGCAAAGGGAGAAGACAGTCAGGCGCTTTTAATACGAAGGATAGCAGAAGAAAACTCAATTCCTGTAGTTGAAAATCGTCCGGTGGCGCGAGATTTGTATACAAATCTTGAAATTGGTGATATAATACCAGGTAATTATATATCTATAATTGCAGAGATATATTCTCATTTGGAAAAGTTCAGATATATGAAAAAATAAGTAGATTGCTGGGTGGGGACTGATGGCAAACGAAAGTAGAGGGACAATTCTCAGTTTTATTACAGGTAATATTGTACCTGTCGCAGTTGTTTTAACTGTATTCCTCCTTTTTGTTCCAATTCCTAAATTTATTATTGACTTGAGTATGATTCTGAACCTTGCGTTCGCTATAATCATTCTTCTTGTTGTAGTTCGCATTCCACGTCCATCAGATTTTCAAACCTTCCCGCGTGTAATTCTTTTTCAGACACTCTTCAGTCTGGGAATAAATATTTCATCAACCCGTCTTATCCTTACAGGTAAGATGCAGGGTGGAGCACTCTTAAATCAGAGTGACATGGTAAAATCCTTTGCCCGTATTGTAGCCGGCAATAACCTTGTTGTCGGTTTTGTAATCTTTATTATTCTGATTGTAGTTCAGGTTCTTGTAGTTACAAAGGGTGCAGGTCGTGTATCAGAAGTTGCAGCCCGCTTCTCTTTGGATTCCATGAACCAGAAACTTTTTGATATTGATAACCGTTTGAACTCCGGTGCTATAGATGAAGCTCAGGCAGAGTTGCTGAAAGATGCTGTTCGCCGTGATATAGACTTTTATTCTAATATGGACGGTTCCTCAAAGTTTGTAAGCGGAAACGTAAAGGCCGGAATTTTCATTACAGTTGTAAACCTTCTTGGCGGCTTCCTGGTTGGAATGATAATGAATGGTATGGGCTTTATGGAAGCTTTAAATACTTATTCTACTTTAACAATTGGTGATGGACTTACTTCACAGCTGCCTTCTCTTATCATTTCTTTTGCAACCGGTTTGCTCGTTACTGGTACTAAGTCTGATGAATCTCTGGATCAGCAGCTTAAAACTGAATTTACCGGAGACGGTCATATTTATGAAATTGTCGGTGGTGTTCTTATTGTTGCGGGGCTTGCCCTTCGCGGCGGAACCCAGCTTCTGCTGCTTCCGGTCGGCATACTCGCAATTTTCATCGGCTATAACATGACCCGTAATAAAGAGAAAAAGGAAATTGCAGAACAACAGGAAAAGGCACAGAAAGCTTCAACTCAGGCAGCAACTACAGAAGGTGAGCCAATCGTTATGCTTGATCCTCTTTCCCTGGAACTTGGTTATGCACTTATTCCTCTTGTAGATAAAGAAAAAGGTGCCGAACTTCTTGAACGCATTTCACGAATAAGAACAGAAGCCCGTCATGATATAGGACTAGATATTCCAAAAATTCGTATTCAGGATAATATGACTCTTGAGCCTAACGATTACAGTTTCAAGATTGCAGGAATTGAAGCAGGTCATTCATCAGTACGGGTTGGATACGTAATGTGTCTGGATACAGGTGCAGTAACAGAAGCCCTTGAAGGAGAAAAAACAAAAGACCCGGCCTTTGGTATGGATGCTATATGGGTTCCTGAAGATCGAAGAAATGAGGCAGAAAATGCCGGATACGTTATTGTTGATCCACCGACAATTATTTCTACTCATATTACGGAAATTATCAAAAATCACGCTGCAGAACTTCTCGACCGTCAGGCAGTCTCTGTTATTCTCGATACCGTTAAGAAGAAAAATCCTGTTCTTGTTTCTGATGTTCTTGAGACTGCAAAGATTTCTTACGGTACTATCGAAAAAGTTTTACAGAATCTTCTGGAAGAAAAAGTTTCAATACGAAATTATGTCCGTATTCTCGAAACAATGGCAAATTATTCAGCCGCTACAAGAAACAATCCATGGAGTTTGACAGAGAAAGTTCGTGAAGAACTTGGCCTGCAGATCTGTATGCAGTATGCAGATGATAATAAAAAACTTCATGTAATGAGACTTTCTCAGGAATTGTCAGAACTTATTGCGGAGCATGCTTTCTATCCTGAAGACGGATCAAAACCTTATGTAGCCTTTGATCCTGTAGACAGACGCAGATGGCTGAAAGCAATAAATACAGCTTCTGCTCAGGTAGCAAAGCTTGGTTATCAGCCAATTATAATTACAGTAAGTAGTGTTCGTCAGCTGGTTCATTCTTCTCTGGAAAGAGAGATGCCGGGAATAGTAGTAATTTCAGATATGGAAATGTATCAGGCCGGTTCAAGTATTTCTCCAGAAATTATTGCAGAAATTGCTGATGACGAAAACGAGTAAAAAAGGAAAAGAAAAATGGCGTATGAAGATGAGATAGAGCAGAAAATAACCGGTAGCACCTACGAAGAATGTAAGGAAAAACTCTTTGCTCAGTATGGAAAAAATTTCAGAATCATAAATAAAGTAACAGATTTCAGACCTGCAGGAATTTTTCATTTGAAAAAGAAGCCGGTAACGATTGTTACATATACTGTAAACCATCAGAAATCTTATTCTGTAGATGAACCCCGCACTTCATATCAAAGTTCATATTCATCTTACTCAGAAGAAGAACAGTTAAAGAAAAACCGTGAAGCAATATTGCAGATGCAGGGTTCTAACAATGTGATGGTAAGTAAAAAAATTGATGATATGACAAATTCAATTGAAGCGCTTAAAAAAGAAATGAGTCAGCAGATGCAGCAGCTTGCCGCTTCAACACAGGATAAACATGAATCAATTAAAAAAATAGAAGAAATGCTTGAGCAGAACGAGTTTTCATTTTCTTACATCAACATGATTGTAGAAAAAATAAGAAATGATTTTTCACTGGAACAGCTTGATAATTTCGACTTAGTTGAAAGAAGAGTTGTAGACTGGATTGGTGAATCAATTTCAGTTGTAAAAGAAATGACCTTCCGTCCACCTCATGTATTTATCATTGTAGGCCCAACTGGTGTCGGAAAAACTACAACACTTGTAAAGCTTGCGGCACAGTTTGTAAAAAATTACGCTTTGAATCATGAAGGACAGAGACCAGAAATCTGCTTTATCACAACAGATACAATGAGGGTTGGTGCTATGGAACAGCTGGAACGCTGGGGAAAGCATATGGGTTCAAGAGTTTATAAAGCAGAACGTGTAGAAGATCTCAAAATCCTCTACGATGATAATCGTGCCAATATGGATGCAATTTTTATTGATACTTCCGGCTTCAGCCCTAATGATGTAACTCATATTGCACAAATGAAATTACTGCTTGAAGTTCCCGGAATGAATCCTGATATTTATCTTGCATTAACCGCAGGTACAAAAGCCAGGGATCTTCAGAATATAATGCAGAATTATGAACCATTCGGTTATAAATCTGTAATCGTTACTAAATGTGACGAATCTGAACAATTCGGAAATGTGATTAGTGTTATGTATGAAAAACACAAATCTATTTCATATATTACTCACGGGCAGGTTGCTTCGAGAGATATTACAAAAGCAAATGTTGTTGATTTTCTAATCAGACTTGAAAATTTCAAAGTAGATAGAATTCATATCGAAGATAAATTTGGAGAATAACAAATGGAAGAACAGGCAGAAGGATTAAGTGAATTATTTAATGAAGGTAATGCTAATGCTGCAGAAAAAACATCATCTGCAGTAAAGCGCGACCATAACACAAGAATCATTGCAATTACCTCTGGTAAGGGTGGTGTAGGTAAGACTAACTTTGCCGTTAATATGGCAATTGCCTATGCTCAGCTTGGTAAAAAAGTTATTCTTATTGATGGTGACTTAGGAATGGCTAACGTAAATGTTCTTCTAAATATTGTTCCACAGTATAACCTCATGCACGTAATCAATAAGAAAAAGACCATGAAAGAAATTATTATGGACACAGAGTTCGGAATAAAATTCATTGCCGGTGCAAATGGTTTTTCTAAAATTGCTAACTTAAGTGTAGAAGAACTTGAATATTTTGCAAATCAGTTTGCAACCCTTGGAAATGCAGATATCATCATTATTGATACCGGTGCTGGAATTGCAAATAATGTACTTCAGTTTGTTGCTGCCGCAGATGAAGTATTTGTAGTAACTACACCAGAGCCTACTGCAATTACTGATGCATACGGAATCATCAAAATTATTACAACAGAAATTGTAGACCGTACTGTTAATATTAAACTTATAGTAAACCGCGTTCATTCACCGGACGAAGGAAAACGTATTTCTGAACGTATTATTACAATTGTAGGACAGTTCCTTGGTTATAAGATTGAATATCTTGGCTGTATTCCGGAAGATCCTCTGGTACAGGCTTCTGTAATCAGACAAAAGCCATTTATAGTTGTAAATCCTACATCAAAACCTGCTGTTTACTTAAAACATATAGTTGGAAGAATTGAAAAAACGGAACCTGACTTCAATGAAGGAGTTTCAAGTTTCCTTAAAAAATTCTTGAGTAAGAAAAAATAGTGGTGTATAATATTAACGGGTAATTATTATTGGGAGGAAAAATGCGGAGTACAAAAAGTATCGGACTGTTTGCAGCTTGCGGATTCATTTTGTCCTTCGTATCAGGTCTTTTTTCCCATACTTCAATTTTATCCGTTTTAATAAAAGCACTGATTTTTGCCCTTGTATTTGGATTACTTGGATTTGGAATCTCATTTATTTTTAATAAGTTCCTTTCTGATGGTTCAGGCGGTGATTTTCAGAGCGACTATAATACAGATTCTTCCGCTGCTGGAGCTAATAATTCTGCATTAGGACAAAATGTTGATATTACCATCCAGGACGAAGAGTTAAGACCGAGTGAAAGCGAAAATCATTTTGTGGTTGGCGATAATCACCAGATGCTGAATGATTCTGATGTTCGTAATTCGGGATCTGCTGCAAATGAAACAAATTCTTCAAAGGGTTTTGTCCCATTAAGGAACTTTGAAACCGTTAAGAATTTTTCAGGTAAGGAAGCTGTTATTCCAGCAGAAGCAGTTGCAGCAGAAAATAAAACTGCAGAAAGTGCTGCAACAGCAACACCTGCAGCTGTAGTTTCAAATTTTGAAACAAATAACGCAGATGGTGGAATTGACACTCTGCCGGATATGGAAAACTTTGTTTTCAGTGAAAGTTCAGGTTCTGCTTCAGATGATGAATCAGATGCCGGATCAGATTCAGAGTTTGTTTCTTCAGCAAGTTATCATAAAAAAAATGATGGACCTGCAGAAGTACAGGACGCAGCCCTTATGGCAAAGGCAATTAGTTCTGTATTATCAGATGAAAATTCTTAAAAAGAGGAAGAGTATAGATGCCAATTAATGACGAAAAAGAAGAAGATGATCTCTGGGAAGAATTCAAAAAAACTAAGTCTCCGGCCCTGAGAGATAAATTTATACGGCAGTATATGCCTCTTGTAAAATATGTAGCCGGTAAAGTTGCGGTAGGACTTCCAGCTTCTGTTGAATTTGACGACCTGGTTGGTTACGGCCAGTTTGGTCTTCTTGATGCAATTAACAAGTATGATACTGCTAAGGGTGTAAAATTTAAGACTTATGCAGTTACCCGAATCCGTGGAGCAATTTTCGATGAACTCCGCCAGATAGACTGGGTACCTCGTTCTGTAAGACAAAAGTCACGCGAAATTGAAGATGCAATTGTTTCTCTTGAATCTCGCCTTGGCCGTACTGCAACAGATTCAGAAATTGCCGGTTCACTTAATATGAGTGAAGACGAATACCACAGAACTGTAATGAAGGTTTCTGGAACAAGCGTTCTTTCTTTGAATGACGTATGGTATGCGGGAGACGATAACGACAATATGTCTATCGGAAATAATATTGAATCTCCTTCAAGCCTTAATCCCGATGTTATTGCAGAACGTGAAGAAATCAAAAAGGTAATTGCCCAGGCAATAAGTGAATTACCAGAAAAAGAGAAAATGGTAATTGTTCTTTACTATCACGAAGATCTTACATTTAAGGAAATTGGTGAAGTTCTGGAAGTAAGCGAATCTCGAATTTCTCAGCTGCATACAAAGGCTAACCTTCGTCTGCGTGCAAAGCTTACGAACCTCAGAAAAGGTATTATCTGATAAAATTAAAAGTATAGAAAAATGGTAACGCTGGATAAACTTCGCGAGGACATGAAAACTCTTCTTCAGGTAGACAAGAATCTTCACTTTGTGGAGGTTAATGCGGATACTATCGATGAAGCACTTGCCGATGCCGTTGTTCAGCTGGATACAAAACTTGCAAATCTCCATTACGAAGTTGTAGAAAAAGGCAGTGATGGAATTTTAGGTCTTGGAAAAAAGCCATGGAAAATTATGGTTTACCAGGATCCTAATACAGTTAAGAAGGCTGCAAAACTTGCTTCTGAAGGACTCTTTGATCTTGATGAAGAAGGCGAGGAAACTAAAATCGTCAACAGAGACGGTCTTTACTACATACGTCATTTCAAATCAGATATCATGCTCAAGGTTATTCTTCCAGTGGGAGAAGGCCTGCCAATCGAAATCAAAGATGTACTTGATGAAATCAAACGTCCGGATACAATTAATTACGATGAAGAGCTGATAAAAAAATATATTAAAAACGGTACAGACAACGATTACTGTATTGTTGGAGCCTATAAACATGTTCCAGCCGGTGATGTTGTTATCGGTGTAGAAGTTACCAAGGATGAAATGAAGGGCTCTATCGTAGTTTCTCCTCCATCAATGAGTGGAAGTGAAGCTTCCTTTGATATGATCCGCCGTGCAATTTTACAGCAGGGCGTTGTTGAAGCCTGTATCAATGATGATAAAATCCGCGAGTTTGTTGATAATCCGGTTTATAATAATCCTTATGAAGTTGCAGCAGCAATTGAACCTGTAGACGGACACGATGCATACATTTCCTATAACTTTGAAACAGATCCTAAAAAACTTAAGGCTCAGGTTGATGAAGAGGGAAAGGTTGACTACAAGAAGCTTAATAACATTCAGAACGTTATCGCAGACCAGCCTCTTGCACAGAAAATTCCGGCAGAAAGAGGAAAGGGCGGAAAGACTTTATTTGGCCGCTACCTCGAAGCAAAGAACGGAAAAGACATTCAGATTCAGCTTGGTGCAAATGTTAAACTCGACCGCGACGGCGTAACAATAAAGGCTGAAATAGACGGTGAAGTTATGCTGGTTAATGGTAAAGTAACCGTAGAGCCTGTTAAATACCTCGATGCAGTTAATGTTAAAACCGGTGATGTTAAGTTTGTCGGTACAGTCATTATCAAAGGAAACGTACAGGAAGGTTATAAGGTTGAAGCAACCAACATCGAAGTTAATGGTATCGTAGATAAGTCCCGCCTTGAAGCAACCGGAAATATTATTGTTCGTCAGGGTGTATTTGGTAAGGGTGAAGGTTACATTAAAGCCGGTAAATCTCTCTGGGCTAAGTTCATTAATGATACAACCGTTGAAGTTGAAGAGAACGTTATTGTATCTGACTCAATAGTAAACTCAAATGTTACCGCTATGAAGAATATTGTCCTTCGCGGTAAAAAGGCTCAGATTATTGGTGGACACCTTATGGCTACCGAGGAAATTTGTGCCCGCAAGGTAGGTTCTCCTGGTGGCGGTACAGAAACAATTCTCGAAGTAGGTGTAGATCCAAGAGCTAAAAAACGCCTGGAAGAACTGCAGAACATGCAGGCAAAAGCTACCAAGGAATACGAAAACTGTGATCTTGATATTCAAACCCTTGAGCAGCAGAAAAAACTTCGTAAAAAGCTTCCTCAGGAAAAGGAAGAAAAACTTAAAACTCTTAAAGAACGTTGTGAACAGATAACTGAAGAACTCGAAAAGATGACAGATGAAATCAACAAGATTCAGGAACACTTACGAGATCTTAAGGCAATCGGTAAGGTTAAGGTTGAAGGCGATGTTTATGCCGGGGTTAAGATTTATATCCGCGATGTACTTGATGAAGTTAAGATAGATACTAAGGGTGTAACTTTCTATTACGACAAAGCATTCAGTAAGCGTGGTGCTTATGAACCGCCATCTTTAAGCGAGGAGCAGCCAGATGGGTATTCAGCCGATTGATTTGCAAACCATGTATACACAGTTATCAAATGTCTCAAAAAGTATGGCAGGAGCCCAGCAGGCTCAGCTTACCGAGGCAATGCAGCAGCAGGGGAATATACAGCGTAGCATGGAAAATGCTGCAAAAGTTCAGCAAACCTCAAATGAAAAAGCTGATACAAATAGTGTAAATCAGAACGGTTCAAATGGTTCCGGAGCTTATGGACAAAAAAAACAAAACAAACAAAATCAAAATACACCGGAAGAAAGTGGAGAAATCCGCCCTCCAAAAAGTGACCTTTCATATCTTGGAACTATAATCGATATTACGAGGTAAATATGGCCACTTATATTGCTTTATTTTTTTCACTCGTTAGTCTGATTTTAATGATTATAATTCTCATCCGATTCAAAAAACTATTTTCTACAGATTCGATTATTGAAAAAACAAAAGCACAGATGAATCGTGTAATAATGGATGTAAATGCAAATGCAAACCGCGATATGGAGCTTATAAATGAAGCTTCAAGAAGGCTTCGTGCTTTATTAAATGAAGCTGATAAAAAAATGGAAAGCTTTAGAGAAGCAACCCAGCTCTTACAGAATACAATTGCCGAAGCAGAAAAATCCGGTAGACAGCATCATACTAATACAGCTTCTCGTACAACAATAGATCCAGATTCTACATATAGAGTTCGAACAGTACCTCCGGCAACAGGAGTTCAACAATCCTTATTTGATGAACTTGATAAGGAGCCTGAAAAGAAATCTATAATCAAAGATGAAACTATAGTTACCAATGATGGGGCTGCATATAAAGAAGTGCCTGTAATTAATGCTGCAAGTTATGATGAAAAAATTGCAATAATAAAAAGACAAAAGGACGCAGAGGAAGAACAGAAACAGAAATCTGACAGAAGCCTCAAGGAAAAGGTTGAACGACTTTTTAATCAGGGAATGCAGATTGAAGATATTGCTCAGGAATTATCTTGTCCAGTATCAGAAGTACAGTTTATAATTGATATGTTATAAGATAATCGTCATCCCGAACTTGTTTCGGGATCTATAATAAAGATGCTGAAACAAGTTCAGCATGACAAAGAGAATTAGGAGAATTAAAATGAAAGTTACTAAATCAAAATTCGGAATGCTTTGTGATGGAACAAAAGTTAATTTGTACACTGTAAAAAATGGAAAGATGTCTTTTTCTTGTACAGATTACGGATGTACAATTACCAGTATTGTTCTAAATGATGAAAATGGTAAAAAAACAGATGTTGTTCTTGGACATTCCACACTTGAAGGATATATCAATGGTACAGTATTCTTTGGAGCCATTGTAGGACGCTTTGCAAACCGTATTGGAAAGGCAGAGTTTGCTCTTGACGGTAAAAAATATCAGCTTGATAAAAATGATGGCCCGAACTGCCTTCATGGCGGTTTTGATTCATATAACAAAATGATGTGGAAGGGCAAGGTAATTGATGACGGTAAGCTTTGCGGCGTTCGTTTTACAAGAACTTCCCCGGATGGAGAGCAGGGCTTCCCTGGAAACGTAAAACTTACAATTACATATCTTCTTGATGAAAATAATAATCTTACCTGTCTTTACAATGCAGAAACAGACAAGGCAACTCCTATCAATATTACAAACCATGCATACTTTAATCTTGCCGGTAACGGAAATGTTGGTGAACATACAATGATTATGAATTCAACTAAGCGTCTCGAAGTAAATGCAAAGCTTATTCCTACAGGAAAACTTCTTGATGTTAAGGGAACTCCATTTGATTTCACAAAAGAAAAGAAAATCGGAAAAGACATTAAAGCTGTTGGAGTAGGTTATGATCACTGCTATGTAACTGAAAAATACGATCCTTCAGATGTACACTGCGGACTTCCTCTCGAAGATAACGACCTTGTAGAATTCTGTACAGTAAAAGATCCTGCAAGTGGACATGAAATGTCAGTCTTTACAAATATGGAAGGCTGCCAGTTCTATACAGGAAACTATATAAAGGGCATTATTGGAAAGAATGGCCGTCTTTACGACAGACACGATGCTTTCTGTCTCGAAACCCAGTGTTTCCCGGATACTCCAAATCAGGCTTCATTCCCAAGCTGTATTCTGGAGCCAGGTCAGAAGATGAAGGCTAAAACTGTATATTCCTTTACATTTTAATCCTAATCTGATATATTAGTTTAAGTGTTTAATAACTTAAACCTATTTGCTCTATAATAAAATTTACCCCATATATGAAAGTTTTCATTGAAAAACGGCATATTTGGGGTATAATTATTATATTATTCTTGACTAGTATAAGTGAGGTACTTTGATGGATGTACAATTGCAAGAACTGATTGATAAAATCAAGAAGGACGGCGTTGCTGCTGCAGAAAAAGATGCTGCAAAAATCGTTGCAGATTCGGAGAAGAAAGCAGAAGCAATTATCGAAGAAGCGCAGTCAAAAGCTGCTGAAATTATAAAAAGTGCTAAGTCAGAGACTAAGAAAATGGAAAAAGCAAGTGAGGAAGCCATTGTACAGGCTGGTCGTAACATGCTTCTTTCTTTTAAAGATGCTCTGATTGCTGAGTTTGACGGTCTTATTCAGGATGGAACCGAAAAAGCTCTTTCAAAAGATGTTCTTACTAAGCTTGTACCTGATACGGTAAAAGCCTGGGCAAAGAATTCAGATGCATCGGAACTTTCTGTTCTTTTGAGCGAAAAAGATTTAAAGGCTCTCGAAAAATCTCTTAAAACTTCACTCAAGGCAGAAATCAAAAAAGGTCTTGAAATTAAACCTGACAAGACCCTTACAGCCGGCTTTAGAATTGGCGTAAAGAATGGTGCAGCCTTCTATGACTATTCGGCAGAAAGCCTTGCAGAAATGTTTGCAGCTTATCTCAATCCTAAGGTTGCAGCTCTTATGAAAGTTGCTGCGGAGGATGCAGAGTAGTGGCTTACTATTATTTGGTTTCACAGTTACCAAATATCTCAGCTTCAGAAGGAAAATCAGCACTGCCTTTAAATACGGAATCTTTCCGCGAACTGGCAAGCCGTTTTATTTCTGATGAAGAAAAAGCCGTGCTTCAGGCACTCTCTCTGGTTCCGCCAATGGAGCTTGTTTCCACTGGCTCAGACTTCCTGGATGTTTGGTATGAAAAAGAAAGAAACCTGCGTTGTGCGCTCGCTCAAATTCGTGCGCAAAAATTAAAGAAGGACAGCATTCCGCTTCCACCAGGTTGTACTGCAGATATTATTTCTGCAGCACGTACTGCTGTTGGAATGGACAGCCCTCTTTCTGCAGAGCAGTTTCTTTATGAATACAGGTTACGTCTGCTTGATGATTTGCGTCCACTGGATGGCTTTTCTATTGATGCGGTGTATGCCTATGGCCTTCGTCTTATGCTTGTTGAGCGTATGCGTAAGTTCGAGGTTGAAAACGGAAAAACATCTTATCATAAGATTTACGATACGATACTTGATGGAGATAAATAATGGCAAATACTACTAAAGCAAAAGTAGTCGGCATCAACGGAAACATGGTCACGATTGAATTCGATGGCGCAGTTTCTATGAACGAAGTTGGCTACGTTAATGTAGACGGAAAGAAGCTCCGTGGTGAAGTTATCCGTATTCGCGGAAACAAAGCCCAGATGCAGATTTTCGAAATGACACAGGGAATTAAAGCCGGCGATAAGGTAGACTTAGTCGGTGACCTTCTTTGTGCAGAACTTGGACCAGGTCTTCTTGGTCAGACTTTTGATGGACTTCAGAACCCGCTTCCACTGGTTGCAGAAAAAGCAGGCTTCTTCCTTGAGCGTGGTGTTTATGTAGATTCACTTCCACGCGATAAAAAATGGGAATGGACTCCAACTGTAAAAGTTGGCGATAAAGTTCTTCGTGGTGACCCAATCGGATCTGTTCCGGAAGGACCTTTTACACATAAAATTCTTGTTCCTTTTGATATGCTTGGCATATATACAGTTACAAAGGTTACAAAACCTGGTGACTATACAATCGAAGATACTGTTGCCGAAGTAAAAGATGAAAAGGGAAAGACCTTTAAGCTTAAGATGGCTTTCAAGTGGCCTGTAAAGCGTGCCGTAGACTGCTATGCTGAGCGTCTTGCTCCAAGTGAGCCAATGGTAACTCAGGTTCGTCTTATCGATACCTTCTATCCGGTTTCTAAGGGTGGTACATATTGTATTCCTGGACCTTTCGGTGCAGGTAAGACAGTACTTCAGCATACAACATCACGTAACGCCGACGTTGATATCGTAATCATCGCTGCCTGTGGTGAACGTGCCGGTGAAGTTGTAGAAACAATTAAAGAGTTCCCGGAATTGAAGGACCCTCGTACAGGTCGTTCTTTGATGGAACGAACAATCATCATCTGTAACACATCTTCTATGCCGGTTGCTTCCCGCGAAGCATCTGTATACACATCTGTTACACTTGCTGAATATTACCGCCAGATGGGCCTGCACGTTCTTCTTCTTGCAGACTCAACTTCCCGCTGGGCACAGGCTCTCCGCGAAATGTCTGGTCGTCTTGAGGAAATCCCTGGCGAGGAAGCATTCCCTGCTTATCTCGAATCTTACATTGCAGCCTTCTATGAGCGCGCAGGTATCGTACGCCTCCGCGACGGCAACATCGGATCTGTAACAATTGGTGGTACAGTATCTCCTGCCGGTGGTAACTTTGAAGAGCCTGTAACTCAGGCAACCTTGAAGGTAGTAGGTGCCTTCCACGGACTTTCACGTGAGCGTTCAGATGCACGTAAGTATCCTGCAATTGACCCAATCATTTCATGGTCAAAATATAAATCAGTTATCCGCGAAGATTGGGTAGCTTATGCACGCAAGGTATTCCTTTCCGGTGTTGAAGTAAACCAGATGATGAAGGTAGTAGGTGAAGAAGGTACAACAACCGAAGACTACATCGAATACCTCAAGAGTGAATTCCTGGATGCAGTTTACATGCAGCAGAACTCATTTGATGAAATTGATTCGGCTGTAAGCGTTGAGCGCCAGCAGTACACTTTCGCTAAGGTTCTCAAGGTTCTTGGTTCTGATTTTGAACTTGCCGATAAGGATTCAGCACGAAACTTCTTTAACCAGATGCGTCAGAAGTTTATCGACTGGAACTATTCTCTCTGGAACAGCGACAAGTTCAAGAAGGCCGAAAAGGATGTAGATGCTCACTTTGCTTCTGCAAATGGAAAAGTACGCGACGAAGTAGCAGCAATGTTCAAGGATGGTAAATAATGAACAAAGTATATAGTAAGATTGAATCCATCGTCGGAAGCGTTATTACCGTAAAGGCAGACAATGTTGCATACGGTGAGCTTGCCGAAATTGAAACACGCTTTGGTAAGTCTCTTGCCGAAGTAAATAAAATCGAAGGTGATGTAGTATCGCTGCAGGTATTTGCCGGCGGACGCGGTATTTCTACCGGAGACCACATTAAGTTCCTTGGACATCAGATGGAAGTTTCTTTCTCTGATGATTTGCTTGGACGTATCTTCAACGGTTCAGCACAGCCACGCGATAACGGACCGGCTCTTACAGACTGTCTCGTTACAATTGGAGGACCTTCTGTAAACCCTTCAAAGCGTATCATGGCCCGCCGTATGATTCGTACCGGTATTCCAATGATTGATATGTTTAATACACTGGTAGTTTCTCAGAAGCTTCCAATCTTCTCTATCTCTGGTGAACCTTACAACCAGCTGCTTGCCCGCATTGCCATGCAGGCAGAAGTTGATGTAATCGTTCTCGGTGGTATGGGATTGAAGTATGATGACTACCTCTATTTTAAGAAGACACTGGAAGACGGTGGTTCTTTGAGCAAGACTGTAATGTTCATGCATACAGCTGCTGACCCAACCGTAGAATGTCAGAAGATTCCTGACCTTTCACTTGCAGTTGCAGAACAGTTTGCCCTTAAAGGAAAGGATGTTCTTGTTCTTCTTACAGATATGACAAACTTTGCAGACTCAATGAAGGAAATTGCCATTACACAGGAGCAGGTTCCTTCTAACCGTGGTTACCCTGGAGATCTCTACTCACAGCTGGCAGCCCGCTACGAAAAAGCCGTAGACTTTGATAGTGCAGGTTCTGTAACAATCCTTGCTGTAACAACAATGCCTGGTGATGACGTTACTCACCCGGTTCCTGATAACACAGGATACATTACAGAAGGACAGTACTACCTTAAGGGTGGCCGTATTGAGCCGTTTGGATCTCTTTCACGTTTGAAGCAGAACGTAAACGGATCTACCCGTAACGACCACCGTGCTCTTATGGATGGTATGATTCGTCTTTATTCAAACTATAAAGATACCCTTGAAAAGAAATCAATGGGTTTCAATATGAGTAAATGGGATGAAAAGCTCCTTGTTTACGGAAAGATGTTTGAAGACGGTATGATGGACCTTTCAAAGAATATTTCTCTGGAAGATGCTCTGGATTTGGGATGGAAGATTCTTTCTGACTGCTTCGAGCCTGAGGAAACTGGTCTTAAATCATCTCTTATTGAAGAATACTGGCCTAAGAATAAGTCTAAGAAGTAGGAGTTCTGAATGGCAAAAATCAAGCTGACAAAAAATGAGCTCAAGGTACAGAAAGATGCGCTTAAAATGTACAAGCGATATCTTCCAACCCTTATGCTCAAAAAACAGCAGCTTCAGACAGAAATCCGCACTATAGATGCCAAGGCAAAGGAAGTACGTGCCCAGCGAGTAGCCCTTGAAAAAGAGTTTGAACAGTGGATTTCCGTATTCGGTGAGCGTGAAGCTTTTACTCCGGATATGGTAACTGTAAAGAACATCAGAAAGGGTGTAGGTAACATTGCCGGTGTAACAATTCCGGTATATGAAGGCGCAGACTTTGGCCGTGGTGACTACGATCTATATAAAACTCCGCTGTGGATTGATATGGCAGCAGACCGCATGGAAAAGGCCCTGTCACTCGATCTTGAAGCAGAGGTTCTGGATGAGCAGGTTCGCTTACTCAGTCAGGAGCTCCGCACAACAACACAGCGCGTAAATCTGTTCGAAAAGGTTAAGATTCCTGAAACTAAGGCAAACATCAAAAAGATTACCGTTTACCTTGGTGATGAACAGGTTGCAGCCGTAGTACGCAGTAAGATTTCTAAGAAAAAGCTGCAGGCAAAAATTGATGAAGAACAGGAGGCTGGCAAATGATTGAACCAATGAAAAAAGTCTCTGTAGTCCTTCTCAATAAGGAAAAAGAAGAGGCTCTTAAGGCTTTAAGAAAGATTGGTCTTGTACATCTTGAAAAAATTGATGGTGCAAGCGAAAAACTTACAGCCTTTAAAGAATATTCGAATAATGCAATGCTTACTGAGTCTATACTTGGTGAGATAAAGCTTCCAAAAGCTAAAAAGGGCTCAGAACCTAAGCTTTCTGATGAAAAAGTAATTGAACTTTGTAAAGAAGTTGTTGCTAAATCAGAACGTAAAAAGCAGCTTATGGAAGAAATTTCTGCAGATACTACAGAGCTTGACCGTTTTGCGGCCTGGGGTGATGTTAGTAATGAAGATTTAGACTTCCTTGCAGAAAAAGGCATTGCACTTAAACTTTACGAAATCAATGCGGAAAAATACAGCCTCATTGATCCTGACCTGGAAACTATTCTTGTTAATAATGACAAGAAAACTGTTCGTTTCTTGATTGTAAACGGCGGGGAAGGTCGTCCGGAAAAACTTCTGCCGGAAGCCTTTGAAGTACCATTACCACGTATTTCTACAAAGCTTCTTCAGAAAGAAATTCTTGCTGATGAAAAAGAACTGGATCAGATTCAGGCTTTCTATGTAGAGAATGCAAAATACGTTCCTGCAATTTCTGCCTATAAAAAGGCTTTGGAAAGCGACATTGAATTTGAAAATATCAATAGCGGTATGGGCTGTGATAAGGAAGGAAGTGAAAACGACCTTGCATGGCTTACAGGCTATGTTCCGGTTGCAGATATGGAAGATTTTAAGCGCTGCTGTTCTGCAAACGAATGGGCTCTTGCTTATGCAGACCCAGAGGACGAAGATACAGAGGTTCCGACAAAACTTAAGAACAATAAGCTTGTAAGCTTGATTTATCCGCTTACAGACTTCCTGGGTACTGTTCCCGGCTATCATGAATTTGATATCTCGGGCTGGTTCCTTTTGTTCTTTACAATCTTCTTTGCAATGATTTTTGGAGACGGCGGATACGGTGCTCTTGTTGCAGTATTAATTCTTTTCCTGATGATTAAAACTAAGCTTTCCGGAAAGAAGATACCTGCAGCCTTCGGACTCTTCCTGCTTGTTTCTCTGGCAACCGTCGTTTGGGGTGCCGTAACCTGTACCTGGTTTGGAATCCCGGCTGATATGCTGCCTGAATGGCTTGTAAACCTTTCTATTCCTTATATTTCAAGTGCTTACGAAGATACTCTTTGGAAAGTTCCTTGGGTAAGTGTAGTAAATGGTAAAGCTGTAGGACTTACGAAAGATCAAAATCTTCAGATATTCTGTTTCTCACTTGCTTTAATACAACTTAATGTAGCGCATATAAAAGCTGCCATAAGAAATATTAAGGAAAGAAAAGGACTTAAGGTATTAGGAGATTTAGGTTCTATGTTACAACTTATTGGAATGTTCTGGATCGTTCTTTCAATGGTTGTAAATGATAAAGTATTTGTAATGACTGGTTATATTGGAACAGTTCCTGTTGGATTAATAGAAATCTCTTTAATCGCAATAGGTTTTGCAATGAGTTTTGCCTTTTCAAATTACGAAGGAAGTATTATTGCTTCAATATTGGAAAGCTGCAAAAATATCATTTCTGTACTTCTTGGTGTTGTAAATGTATTCAGTGATATTGTTTCTTACATCCGTCTTTGGGCTGTTGGATTAGCAGGTGCAGCTATTTCAGGTACTGTAAATCAATTATCAGAACAAATATTTGGAATTGGTGCAGGAAATATTATTGGACATGCAATAATGTTTATATTAGTTATTGTTCTTCTCGTATTTGGACATGGTCTGAATATGATCCTGAACGTGCTTTCAGTAATTGTACATGGTGTACGATTGAATACATTGGAATTCTGTACACACATAGGTATGAGCTGGAGCGGAAAAAAGTATCAGCCGTTTGCTGATCGTAATAAGTAATAAGGCATAGACGTCATCCTGAACTTGTTTCAGGATCTATGCTTAAAAGATGCTGAAAGAAGTTCAGCATGACAAATAATTAAATAACCGTTGAATCGGTTTATATAAGGAGAATAATTATGGAAATTTGGGGTTACATTGGTGCTGCTATTTGTATGGGTATTGCTGCTATTGGTTCAGCAATTGGTATTGGAATTGCCGGACAGGGAGCAATCGGAGCATGGAAACGTTGTTATATTAATAATAAACCTGCTCCATTTATTTTAACAGTATTTGCCGGTGCTCCTTTGACACAGACAATCTATGGTTTCCTTCTTATGAAGGTTACCCTTGTTCCAAAATTTACAAATGGAGATATGAAACCTGGTACAGCACTTGGTCTTGGTATCGCTTCAGGTCTTGCAATGTGTTTCTCTGCAATTGCACAGGGTAAAGCTGGTGCTGCAGGTTCAGATGCTCTCGGAGAAACTGGTAAAGGTTTCGCACAGTACATTATGGTAGTCGGTCTTTGTGAATCTGTTGCTTTGTTTGCAATGGTATTCTCAATGATTGCATAAGTAATACACTTAATATTTTACAGAAATTGTTCTAAAAATAAAAAACTGTGGGACGCAGGCAAAACGAATAAGGAGGACCCAGGGTATATAAAAATCAAGCGTAGCGAGATTTTTATGGGGACCCTGGTGGATTCCTTATTCGATTTTGCCGTCGCTGGGACCCGCAGTTTTTTTGTTTTTAGAAGTGATTTAATTGATTATAAGTGATATACTTTGCATATGACTACAAAAACTGTTTATCTTGGCGGAAAGGGTGTAACTAAACGTATTGCGATTGGTGGTGGAGCACCTGTTTCTGTTCAGACTATGTGGAAGGAAGGAATAACTGACCTCGCTACGGATAATGAAAAGCTGGACAGGATTTTACGCGAACTCAATGATTTAAGTATGATTGGCTGCGATATTGTCCGCTTTGCCGTACCTGATATTGCCAGTGCACAGGGACTTTGCCTTCTTGCTGAGCGTACACCTATGCCCCTTGTTGCAGATATTCACTTTGATTATAAACTGGCACTTGAATGCCTTAAGGGTAACGTTGCCGCTATCCGTATCAATCCGGGAAATATTGGTTCTGTGGAAAATACCCGAACTGTAGTTGAAGCCTGTCGTGAAAACGGAGTTGCAATCCGCATTGGAATTAACAGTGGTTCTCTTCCAAAAGACTTACAGGAGCAAATTGCCGCCGGGCAAATCAGCCGTGCTCAGGGCCTCTGTGAAACTTCTGCACGCGAAGCTGCCATTTTTGAAGATCTCAAGTTTGATCAGTATGTAGTTAGTATGAAGTCTTCGGATGTTAACGAAACTATACAGTGTAATAAGTTTTATGCAGAAAAATATAATAATCCGCTGCATCTTGGGGTTACAGAAGCAGGTCCACTCATTGGTGGTATAGTAAAATCAAGCATAGCATTTTCAACACTTCTCAACCAGGGAATAGGAGATACCATTCGTGTAAGTCTTTCTTCATCACCGGAAAACGAAGTTGTAGCCGGAATAAATATTCTAAAAGAATGCGGTAAGCGTGCAGGAGGAGTAAAACTTGTAAGCTGTCCTCGCTGCGGACGTATAGGCTTTGATGTACACGCCTTTGTAGACCGCTGGCAGAACCGCCTTCTTGCAATGGATAAGGATATAACTGTTGCAGTTATGGGCTGCGTTGTAAACGGACCAGGCGAAGGCCGTCACGCAGATCTTGGAATTGCAGGTACAAACGATAAAGCAATTATCTTCAAAAAAGGCAAAATAGTACGCACGATAGATGCAAAAGATGCCGATAAAGTATTTGAAGAGGAATTGAATTCTTTATGAAAAAGACTGTCTTATTTTTTATACTTGCTGGAATATGTTTTACACTCTCTGCTGCAGAAAAAAAAGCAAAATTGGACGAAAGTGTAGAAGCTTACCGCATGGCTATAGAAGCTATGGATGCTCAGGATTACGGTAAGGCATTAAAATATTCTGAAGATGCAATCCTTTACAGAAAACAGCGTATAGAAAATCAGATAAATAAATTAAAAAACTCACTTTCTGCAAAAAGAGTTCAGGCTGCAGGAGATCATCTTGATCCTGTTCTGAATGTTCTTAATAACAGAAAAGAATACGAAACAGCCGGTATTATTGAATATTACATCAAGAAAAAGGGTAAAGATTATTTTGAAAATTCTGTTACAAAACTTCTTGAATATCTGGAAGATTCAAAAGATTTTCCAGAAGCTCACAAAATAATCGGAGACATTTATAAATTAGAAGGTGAATATACATTTGCCGAAGAATATTACACAATGGCTCTGCAGCGTTCTGATGTTCTTGATATCCCTGATGAAAAATATGAAATTCTTTATATGCTGGCAGATATAAGCAGACTTGAAGGAAATCTTCCACAGATGGAAGTTCGTTTGCTTAATATTCTTGCAGAAGATAAAAATTACCGTGATTCAGCCTTAAAACGTTCAATGAAGGGAACTATTGCATCAAATAAAAAAGATTCAATGGAAAAATTCTTCAACCTCTATCGTGCAGATTCTTATAACTGTATAAATGCCTATAATCAGCTGGCAGAATATTATCATAATGAAGGGAAACTTGATAAAGCTCTTGATTTTGCCTGTCTTGCAGCAATTACTTCTTTTTCAAGAATTATAGAAATTCTTTATTCAAGAAACTCTGTTTATGAATATGAAAATCTCGAAGGTTTTATGCAGGAAGCCTCTTTTTACGATGATATTATTGAATGGGGAAGCCGTAATTCTGCCTGGAAAAGCTTTAATATTCTTGCAGCATATTCAACCGAATGCGGTTATACAGAATTTTCAAAAGAACTGTTAAAAGTTATTGCAAGATTCACACCAGAAGTATACTGGCAGCGCGATGCTGTTCTTCAGCTTGAAAACTTGTAAGATTTAATAGTGAAGTCCAAAGCCAAAAGAGAATTCAAGTGCTGATACATCTTCCCGCCAGTCTGTATTAAGGCGGGATGCAAGGAACTTACGGCCAACATCAACACCAATGCTTCCTCTTACTGTAATTCCGCTCCATTTTAACGGATATACAATTGCTTCTAATCCGGCAGTATAAAATCCATCTTTCAAATCAAAGAAACTTTCTGTAACTTTATTATAACAAAGGGCAATATCGATAAATGGAGAAAGCTGGAAATCAAAGTTCAGATATCTGAGAAATGATTTTGTAAAGTTTGTTCTGAATATGTGAATCGGCATATCCAGGTTTAAAACAATGGCACTTGTAGGTTTTACAGACAGTACATTACTTCCTTCATAATACTGTTTATCTCTGATACCTCTTAAGTATTCTCCAATTTTTTTACCATCATTAGCAATATAAGAATCTTTCCTTGGATCTATAAAATAGGTAAATGAATGTAAATCTGCTGAAATGCCAAAGCAGCGGAAAAAGTTTGAATCTTCAAATAAAGTAAAACTCTTGTGAACCTGAGCATTCAATTCTGCTACAGGATAGAATTTATTTCTCTGGAAGTTATAAGAGTAATAATTATCAATTAAGAATGAAAAGCCTGTTCTTAAATTATCATACCAGTCGTAACGACCGAACTCAAACTTATGTCCGGCTGTTAATATAGGGCTGGAAAGTTCTGAGTTATCTTTTGATATACCGTCAAAATCCCAGTTAACTTCTGGAATTATGTAAGGAGTATATATAAGTTTCCCAAAATATTTAACTTCTGCAAGAGTAACAGGAACTGAGAAACGGACATCATTTACAAAGTAAAGATTATCATCAAATTCCTTGAATTCAAAATCATTTACAAATTTCTGATTTGTTTCAAGGACAAGGGAACATTTTTCAAAAGGAAGGGTAAAGCGAATACCGGTTCCTAAGTCCCACTCAGGCATATCGTTACCAAAAGTAAAAGAAAACTCGAAATCGTTCATCCATAATGCATCGAAAATACCGGCTTTGAATGGATAATCTATATCAATATTAAAACCTACTTCTGAGTGTGCATTGTCTGACTCTGATGTAGGAAGTACAAAAAAGATATCAGTGGAAAGTGAACTGAGTGAACCAAGGAAATTTGAATCAATAATTTTAAGCTTTAAGGTAAGACCTGAGTTTGAGTCATATTTTGGACCTGGAATTGCAAAAAGATGAAATGAGTCTTTTACGTAAACTTTAAGATAAACTTTGTTAATCTGCTCAGAATCTTCATTTTCATCAGAAGTTTCTTCTGTAATGAGAGGTTCAGTTTCTATCTGAATGGATTCAAAAGCCCTTAAGTTTGTCAGTTTCTTTTTATAATCTTCAAGATAAAAGTTAAATTCTTCTTCAGTTTCAAAAACTTTACTTGTATTTACCGGAACTTCTCTTGAGAGACTGTAATCTTGTGTTCTGCCGAATATGGCAGAGCCGCATCCTTCAATGTTATAAATAACATCCTCAATCTGAAACTTTTGTGCATAAGCTGCGGAAGTTGTAAGAATAAGAATAAGCAGGGCAAGAACCGCGTTTTTTTTCATTAGTATGCACCTCTACCTTTTAAAACAACATAAACTGTTTTTATAAGAATCCATATATCAAGCCAGATTGACCAGTTTTGAATATAGTACAAATCGAGGGCAATTCTTTCCTCATATTCTGTATCTGAGCGGCCGGAAGTCTGCCACATGCCCGAAAGACCTGGTGTTACAGAAAGTACATAATCTTTGAATTCTCCGTAACGTGCGAGTTCAGGTTCTGTAACAGGACGAGGGCCAACAAAACTCATCTGGCCTAAAAGAATATTAATAAGCTGAGGAAGTTCATCAAGACTTGTTTTTCTTAAGAACTTTCCAAATTTTGTTACTCTAGGATCATTCTGGAATTTTCTTTCTTTTTCCCATTCTTCCCGCATCTGAGGATTATTTGCAAGTATTTCATCCAGCATTTTGTCTGCATTTATGCACATGGAACGGAATTTCCAGCATTTTATTTCTTTTCCATACTGGCCAACTCTTTTATGACCATAGAAAATTGGTCCCTTTGAAGTGATTTTTGTAAGGAACATAAGAAGAATGAAAACAGGCAAAATTACAGGAGAGAAAAGAAGAATTACAAAAATATCAATACATCTTTTTAAGAAAAGGTTGCTCTTAAATGTAAGGTTATGAGTAGAAGAGAAACCTATAATTCCTGCAATATCTTTAATATGCTGGTCACAAGTGAATGAATTCTGTCTTTTTGAGACTGTCATTGTATAACGGTAGGATGTCATTACCTGTGAAAAGTCCCCGTGATAATCAGACATGATTGCAGTTTTTATATTAAATTCTTTAATTGCCTTAAGAATTTCAGTAGATTCAGGAAAAATCGGTATGTCTTCATAATAGTTATTACATACAGTCGCTTCGCCCTCTTTTGGCAGGGGGAGGGAAGAATCAATAATAACTGCAGGTCTGTATCCAAGATATGGATTTTCAAGAAGTCTTTTAATAATGAAGTCTGCACTGCTGTCTGTACAGTAAATTACGGCAGGAACACCCCACCATCTTTTATGACTTATACAATGCTTGGTAAATTCTCTGAAACTTGGTAAAAGGAAAGTTGCGAAAATAAAGGCGATTAAAAAGGCTATAAAAATTGCATAATCATTACTATCTTTAATAATATAATTAGAAATAGGAGTATCGCCATTTGGAATAAAGACTGTAAGACCAATTGCTACGAAAGAAAAGAATGTAGCTGCAGAAAATTTCTTAACTTCCTCGGTATGAGGAATCATAATTCCAGGGTAAAGGCCAATACAGCCGAAAATAATAACAATTATAGGAAGATAAATAGAATAGTTAATGAATGATTTAAAGTTAATATCGTGTTTAAAGAAGATGTTTACAATAAAGAAACCTAAACCAATACAGAACATCAGCACACAAATATCTACAAGAAAGAGAATAAAACCAGAAGTAAAAGATGAGGTATGAGGGAACTTTTTAGTCAAATATTCCTTAAACTTATTTATATCCATAATTAACCTATTATACTATATAATATTAAAAAAATCCATTTAAATATATAACACCTGATACAAATAAAAGGTACACTATAAATACATGCTATATTCACAATCCGGTGGATGTTTGTTATATTTATTATATGAAAAAGATAATTTTACTTCTATTGTCCACACTTTGTTTAATAAGCGTAGTAAATGCGAAATCAATAAATGATTCTAAAATTGTTCCACCAGATTCCCAGGTTTACAAAGATTTTCTTGAACTTCAAAAAGCAGAACGTATTCTGGCTTTTACAAATAATACGCCAATATCAGTTTCTGAGTTAAAATTTTATCTCGAACAGTTTGATTCGGAGTCTTTAAGCGGATATTCGGCTGCTTTATATCAAAAAATTTATGATTATTTATATGAAAAAGAAAACCTTTTTAATATACCGGGTTTTGAGCTTGCAGCACACCTTTCAATGAACCTTGAAGGTTATTATAAAACGACAGATGATATTCCCTGGTCTTTCAATTATCATTTCAAAGATAATCTGATTTCGATTCCACTTGATGTCGGCTTTGGTAACTGTTTTGCAATGGGCGCTGACTTTTTCTTAGGAAAAAACTACATTGCGGCTGCAGATAACGAAAACTTCTGGAACGTACCTGTTAATGTAAATAATATTTCGGATGATGGACTGCTTGAGTTTAATTTTCCAACTTTTGCATATGCCTCTATCGGTAAAAGTTTTAATAACTGGGGTGTAAATTTTCAGATAGGAAAGCAGGGAAAAAACATATATCAGACTCTTACAGGAAGTATAATTTATAACAATACATTCGAAACAGATGCTTATGTAGAATTTGATATTTATACAAGGGCTGTTAAATTTACAATGGATGTAGTGCAGGTAAGTTCAAACAGAATGGATAATATTCAAATGGACAATACAGAGCGATATCTTTATCTGCATCAATTTGATATACGTCCTTTTAAGAATTTTAAAGTCAGTCTTCTGGAAGGCTCTCTGGTTGCAAATCCATTTTCATTAAGATTCTTGAATCCTATTCCTTTTATGCATCAGTTTGGAGGCTGGACAAATTATATCTCAGAAGAAAATGAAGATATCTACCGCGAAACAAACTTCTGCGCAGATTTTGCCTTTATGTTTGAATATATACCGGTTAGTAATTTAAGACTTTATGGTATTTATAATCAGATAGAACTTCAGCTCCCATGGGAAAGAAACAATAGCTGGGGCCGTTATTATCCTAATACTATCGGCCTGCAGCTTGGAGCAGATTATTCCCTCATATTCTCTGACTTCTCAAAATTAAAAATTGAAGCTGAGTATATTTATAATTCTCCTTACATGTACATAAAGCAGACACCTTCTGCTTCACTTTATAGAGTACGTATGGACATGCAGACTCATGAAAATGTTTATTCATGGATAGGTTCTCCTTATGGACCAGACTGTATGGGTGGCGAGTTAAAACTCACATATGACAGAAATACAAAATGGAAAGTTGAACTTGGCTATGCATTCATTGCAAAGGGTGAACACGATTTTTCAATTTTCGAAAGAACTGTTTATGATCCAGATTCTGATGCTGAGTATTATAATTATTATCCTTCGGTAATTTATAAGCTTCAGGAGGATGAAATAAGCGATAAAGAATATACCAATGACCAGCTTTATGATATGGCAATGGACTTTGGAATGTCAGGAGTTAAACAGTATAATAATATAATTAATTTAAAAGCTTCCTATGAAATAAATGAACACTTTGAACTCACAGGACAAATACAGTATAATTATATTATCAATAATCTTCATATTGAAAATAAAAACGATGCCGGACTAGAAGTAGATTTGGCTGTAACTTATAACATTTTCTAATCAGAGGAGATAAATAATGTTTTATAAGAATTTAAAAAAAATTATTTTAAGTATGGCTTTTATTTCAAGTATTACATTACTTGGGGCTCAATCAAATAATACAGTTGATATAACAGATGATGTTTATGATCTTTTAGCAACTGCAGAAGTTCAGGGACTATGTGAACCGCTTGCAACAAGCCGTCCCTATACAGAAAAATATATTAACGCAATGTTAGACCAGATTCTCGAAAACCTTGAGAAGCTGGAAAACGAAGGTGCCGGCGATAATAAATTTCAAAATTTCTGGAAACCTCGTCAGACTGCTTTACAGAAAGAAGTTGTAGAAAACTATAAAAGCAGATATGTTCGTCAGGATGGTCTCTTTCTTAAAAATATGGCTTATAGAGTGTCTGGAGAAAAGGCAAATATTCCTGTTAATCTGACATTTGATCTTTCTACCGAAAGTTTTATTTCTGGTGGTTTATATTCTGATTCAGACACAAACAGTATAGGTTATGAAATCTGGGAAAACATCCATTTTTATGGAGATTTAGGAAATAACATTTCATATCGTTCACTTGCTTATCTTGAAGTAACAAAAATGGATATGCAGAAACTTGGTGACTACGATATAGGCTGGTGGTGGTATGATTATTATGGTGATGAAGAAGACTTTGTAAGAGAAGAGCACTTCAGCGACAGAACAATAAGCACATATAGAAATTATTCAGTTCTTCCTTACAGTTATAAAAAACACTGGGACGGTTCTGTTTACTATGCAAAAGGCGGCATTAATTCCAACGGTCTTACAGGCTGGCCATTTAAAACTTCTCTGGCCTTTGGTATGCAGGGAGAACTTCACGGTACTTTCTTAGATAATTTAATTGATATTGGAATCGGCCGTTTGAACAGAGAGTGGGGGGCAATGGATACAGGTTCAAGTCTTGTACTTAATGCAAATGCACATCCATTCTTTGGCTTAGATACTTCTGTAAAACCATTTAAGTGGCTTACATTCTCTGTAGTAACCGGTTTTCTTGAATTTCCTAATCAGAACTTCATAAATGGAAATGACTGGTATCCAAGTGATGAACACGGAAATAAAAATCAGAATCTGGAAAATCTGGATAAAGATGTAAAAGATTCTTTCTTCTTCCATAATCTTTTTGCAATGGCAAAACTTGATTTAGATTTGAAATATGTACATTTTGATTTTGGAAGTACTGTAGTATATCCAAACAGAGCTGAATTAGGATATTCCTTCCCGCTGGTAGACCGTGTTGTTTATCAGAATAATGTTGGTGATTATGATAATCTCGCCTTATATTTTAATTTAAAATTCCGTTATCCGGGCTTTGGAAGCATCTGGGGTTCTTTCTATATGGATGAAATTAATGCATTTAAGACAGATATCTTCCACAATACAAGATGTATGTTTGCTTACCAGGGAGGAACAAAAGTTAATATTCCATGGCTTCCATTTGCTTCATTATCTTTGCGTTATACAAAAATCGAACCATATTGCTATACTCATGAAGCATTGAATGCCGATTCTGAACAGCCTTATTTCTCACATTATATTTCGGAAAGTTATACAAACAATGGAGAATCACTCGGTTACTATCTGCCTCCTAATTCTGATGAATTGTATTTGAAATTTGAAACAAAACCTCTGCCTGCAAGTTCATTTGGTCTTAAATATCAGTTTATCAGACATGGCGTAGACTGGGGCAGTGAATCTAACATTTACAGTGGCTCTTCAATTTATTCAGAACTGCCTGCCGGTAAATACGGTCCCGGAAGAAATAATCTTCATAAGTATTTCTTAAGAGACGGTGTTTATGAATGGATGAATATTGTAACTCTTGAAGCAGCTTATGACTTTAATAAGTTCGGATTTCCCCTGCAGCTTTGCGGTTCTATCGGATATGTTCATAACTGGTTTACTTCAATCGGAAATGACAGCCCATCCGCAAGCACAGGCTATGCAAAATATGAAAGCGAAGAATATAAAGAAAATCGCGGCGTAGTAATTTCAATGTGGGTAAAAGCCTTCACATTCTGATAAAATTACTTCTGAAATTTTGTAGTTTCAATGGAATATTTTACTCCATCAGATTGGAGTAAAATATATCCAGGCCTTCTTCTGAATAAAACTGGTACATTCTGCCTTTCATATCTTTTACAAATAACCTGACAAATATACTGTGGATCTTCAACAACTACATAATCGGGTTTTACAGTTTTTATAAGAGCTCTTGAGTTAGCTGTATAAAATTCGCCATGGTGTGGTGCTTTTAGAATAGTAGATTTTAATTTATCCGGATACTTTTGAATAAGAGCCTTGTCTACAGCTTTATACATATCTCCTGTAAATAAGAAAGAAAAATCCTTATAAATCAATTTAAAAACTAGCGATGTTGAGTTTGCCTTTTTTTCTGTATTACCAGGTTTGCAATAAACATCATAAATCTCATCTTCTGTAAGCGATGGCCACAGAAGTTCTATGCGGCAATTTGAACCATCATCAGTAAGATTTACAATGTCTCCTTCTTTTAATACATTTATTTTAATATTATTCAAGTCTAAGAGGTCAAGAAATAAATCGCAGGTTGTAGAATCAAAAGGAACTCCATTAGAATAAAAAGCACCAATTTCAAAATTGTTAATAAGGGCTAACATTCCGCCAATATGATCGCGATGGTAATGGCTTGCTATCAGGTAGTCAATTTTTGTAATGCCTAAAGATTTAATAAAGGCAGATAAGTCTTTTCCTGCTTCATTTGAAAAAGCATCTACTACCATGCATTTATTGTCTGGAAGAATTACTATAGTACAGTCTCCGGCAACAATCTGTTTTTTTTGTGTTTTCTTATTGGTATATTCAAATTCCGGGCAATAGATTTTTAGTAATTCCTGATTATTGGCAAAGTCAGGTTGTTCAATATTAATAACGGATTCAGGAATTCTTGTAGACTGGCAGCTGATAAATAAAAATGTTAATAAAACTAAAGACGATAATAAAATATTTCTTTTCATTGCTTTTTAATTATTTCTCCTAATCTCTTGCATGAATTTTTGTCTGAACTATTTAATTTCAAATTCAGTTCATGAATCTGTTTAATATAATCTTCCGGATTCTCTTTTATCTTTTTTAATTCTTTAATAAAGTCTTTTTGTGTTGAAGGTTTTGGTCCTGGAGTATTTTCCATATAATCCATTACAAAACCAGTTGCTTTTTCTTCTTCTTCAAGATCATAAGGTAAAAAGAGTAAAGGTCTTTCCAAAGGCATGTAATCAATATAAATCGAAGAATAGTCTGTTATTAATGCATCAAAGTTATTTATGTAATCCATTACTTCTGCATATTCTTTTGCAGAGAATAAGGAAATATTTTTCATTTCAAGAATATCGGCAGGGATGCTTTCTTCATAAGCCGGATGAAAACGAACAAAAATATGAATGTTATTTTTTTCAAGAAATTCTTCCAGCTCAACTTTGTTAAAATCTTCAAAAGGAAAAAGCTTTACATCTGCGTGCTGTCTCCAGGTTGGAGCATAAAGAATGTTGAATTGATTTTTGTCGATTATGTTCAGATTGACAGGTTCTGTAAACAAAGCATCTGTATAAGGCTGGCCGCAGATTACAGTTCTTTTTACTGAAGTACCCATAGATTTTGCTACAAGGTGTGACATGAATTCAGATGTTGCAAGAGAACAGGTTATGTTACTTCTGTTTAAGAAATAATAAAGCTTCTTTATAAAGCGGCCGTCTTTTTCGGTAAAGCCAAGACCTTTTAAGAGAATACCGTGTCCAAGGTGTATTACGTAACGTCGGAAGCGGAGAAAGAGACCGCCAAGCGGCAGGTCCAGCCAGGAAACAACCCAGGTTGCTGCGTGTATTGCAATTTTCTTTCCTTCCTTTGTGCGGGTATCTATGAAATGATCTCCATACTGAGAAATAAGTGCAGCTCTTTTTTCATTATCATTAATTACAAACTTTACTGTGTAATCTGGTTCATTTTTAAGAAAATAGAGAAAGAGATGTTTTGAATTGGAAATGAAAGTATCACAGTGCATTGCGCAGAATACAATAAGCTTTTTATCGCGTTTACAGAAAAGCGAGGCAAATGCGTAAGGCAGACTGTTTATTATATGAGAAAGTCTAGATGATGTATAACGGTGTTTATTTTTTGCGGCATCCATTTGTTTACTCATAATTAATTTACTCCTGAGTTAGTAGATCTTAGTAATTTCCAAAATCAAGTTCTTCAATAGTATGATAATTATTTACTCTTTTGTTTTCTGGTGGCGGAGTCATATAGTCGCCATATTGTTCTGTGAGGAACTTATCATAATCCTTTGGAATAGGGTAGAGTTTTCCTTCAAACTCTGCAGTGGTAAGTTCTGTTACAGTCGAACGCAGATGTCGTTCCTTCTTGTAAGAAGTTCCGCCGGCAATAAGAAAAACCCATTTTGAATTTGGATTCTGATATTTAAGATGATAGTTGTCGACAATCTTTATCATCTTTTCAAGAGGAATGATTTTTGTGAAGAAGGCGGCTAGTTTTATAATAATTTTTTGCAGAAAATTTTTTCCATATTGATATCCCATTCTATAACCAATTGCTTTTTTAAGTAGAATAAAAGAATTGCCGAATATCTTGCAGTGTAGTTGATTATCTGGTAAATCATCGTAAGGAAAGACTTCCACAAATATTCCATCATGAATGTTAAGATTTTTTCTGTGTGCTTCAACATATTTTGTACCGTTTATCCGGATACGGGCAAGTTCAAAATCAGCACTTCCTTTTTCTGTTGAAGGAGTCTGTAAGAAAAAGTGTTCTGTATCAAGGTCAGTTTTGCAGTATTCAATAAACTTATCATAATCGCTGCGCATCATTCCAATATCAATATCATCATCCCAGGGAATAAAGCCCTTGTGTCTTATGGCTCCAATGAGATTTCCAGCAATAAGAAAATATTTTAAATTATGAAGTTCGCAGATGCGCTTAACTTCATCGAGTGCTTTTAATTCTATGAGCTGGAGTTTTCTTAAAGTTTCATTATCAATTGTTGTACTCATTAATAATTTTTCTCCTTTTTCTAAGCTCTTTGAAGCAATCGTTTAATAGTTAAAAATAAACCTGAATAAGGTTTTGTATAAGAACCAGCCCATATAGGCCAAAGAATGGTTCCAAAGCATTTTTTAAAATCATTAAGTCCCTTGTATTTTCCATTTCTCAAGAAAGGATAAGCTCCACCTGTTTCAAACCAGCCGGTTTTACCAAAGCTCTCTCTTATTATACAAATTACTTTATACATAAGGTATCTGTTAATACCGTTTTCTTTTTCATTTTTAGAACCACCCCACCAATAATAAGCAGTATTATGATAGATAAGAATAGAAAGCTGAGCGACAATTTCTTGTGTCTCTTTTTCTTTTAAGAAGAATACTCTGCAAATTCCTTTTGGAATTAAGTTAAAAAACATGTGATAGTGATATTCATCTGCAATAATACCAGTCTTATCATTCGTTCTTATATAAGTTTCTTTATGAAGTTTTATAAAAGTTTTGCAGTCTTCTTCTGTTGCTTTACCTTCAATTATTTCATATTTATCAGAAGCTTCTATCTTTTTTACTGCTCGTCTTGTTGCTTCTTCACAATCTGCAAGCATCCTGTCATCAGGTTTAGAAAGATCTACAACATAAGTATAACGGAGTTGTGGTCTGAAATTTAAAAATACAAGAGGGTTTATTGAATTCTTGTTATTAATATTTGCTTGAGTAAGAGGTGGTAAACTGGATTCGAAAGATTTGATATGATGTTTATTCATATAATTATCAATGTATGTTTCAAAGCATTCTTTAACTTTATTAAAATGTTTTTTAGGCAAGTCATCTTTCAATACGAATCCCCAGCGTGATTCAAGCTTATTTTCTTTAATTAAAAATGCTTTCTTAGGAGAACGATCTGCAAAATAATGTAATTGTTGAATCATCAGAATTTCATCATTATTGTCTTTATCAACAATTGCGAAAGAAATATTCTTAAAAGACGAGTTACGATCAACCCCAATCATTTCATATAAGAAATATGCCCAGCCCATTGAACTATTATTAACAAAATCATTCCATTTTTCAGCTTTTATTTCTGATTGTTGTACTACAAGACACTGCATGCTAAAACTCCAATAAATTATTCAAATGCTGATTTATTTTATAATATGTATATATTAAATACAAGATAAATACATTGTTATTCTTTTTTTATAAATTTATTGAATAATTTACTAAATAATTGCAAATATTTAAGAATAGTTTTATTTCTGAAAAGTAAAAGTACAAGTAAATATATTAAAGAACCTGAAATAAAACCTGTTATACATTGAAGAATTGTGCCATGTACAATTTTAAGAACAAATATAATTGTAATAAACATGACAGAAGATGCTATTAAAGAATGCAGGAAATTGATGATTATAGTTTTACGGAAGAAATCTTTTCGTAAAAATATTACTTGTACAAGCATAACAGTTGATTCTGCAAGAATAGTTCCAAGAGCAGCTCCCATCGCATTAAAACGAGGAATAAATATAAGATTTGAGGTTACATTTACAACAGCACCAGCAATATAAGATGCTAATGAAACTTTTTCCTTATTCATGGCAGGTAATAATTTAGCCCCTGCCAAATTTGAAATTGAAATAAAAAAAATGACTGGAGAAATAATCTGCATAATAGGAATTGCCGGCTCATATAATTCGCCACAAACTAAAAGGATAATAGGTCTTGACAGAGCAATAAACCCAAATGTCAATGGAATAGAAAGAAGAATGATAAGTTCAATTATAGAATCTTTAAGTTTTTCAAATTTTTCGGATTCACCATTTCCTTTGTAATATGAAAGGCGAGGTAGTATTACTGCAGTTACAGCAGAAAGTAAACCAAGCACGATATTATTAATCTTTATTCCTGCAGCATAATAACCAGTTTGTTTGTCATTTGAAAGAATGCCAATCATTGTTGTATCAAGCATTTCATATATACTTGTTACTAGAGTCATTCCAAAAAAAGTAAATATATATTTTATATGTTTTTTAATTTCCAGTTTAACTTTTACACGTAAATCAATAAAATGACGAGCATAAATTATATTACAAATATCATAACCTGTACTTAAAATTACTCCATAAATAGCATAGAGCCAAACATCTTCTTTTGAATGTACAGAAATAAAGAGAAAAGCAATTGCTGCACACTGAACAAAAAAGGATCTTATTGTTGTGTATTTAAACTCTTCTATACCATAAAAAAACCAGTTTATTCCAATTACATTAAAAAGAATTTTAGTACTACATATAAGAAGTATTGTTCTGTAGGCTTGAAATTTAGGAACAAAAAATATGGTAATAAAAAACATTGAATATGCAAATAGCATAGAAATCAAGTTTATAATAAGCATTTCTTTGACAAATTTAGAGAGGGCAATTTTATCATCTTTTATGCGGGCAGATTCTCTTTCTGCATAGGTTTCTATTCCTAAAAGGGCAAAAAGATTAAAATATGAAACTATTGAATTTGAAAAGTTAACCTGGCCGATTCCTTCAGGTGATAAAATCCTTGAAGCATAGGGAAATGTTATAAGAGGAAATATCAGTTTTAGTGCAGCCCTCATAAAAGAGTACAATGCATTTATTTTTACAGATTTTTCTTTTGCCATAGTATTATTAAAAAGTTTTCCAGGTTAGTAAACCTTTTCCTTTTGATGAAAAGATTACTACAATTTTATACAATTGTTTATTGCTCAAATTATAACGTGTTGTATATTCTTTTTCCTGAATTTGCTGAATAGCTTGTGTTATTGCTTTTTGTACATCAGGAATATCAAGTTTAAGTTCAAATATAAAGTTTGATGTTGCGGTACTAACAACAATATCACTTCTGCCATTTATAGACTGTAATTCAGAAATTGTGTAATATCCTGTTAATCTAAAAAGAACATGCATAATTGATTCATAATAATTTTCACAGGAATTCTTTTTCATAATTGTAGGAATGTCAGAAATTGCTGTTTTAATTATATTCATCATCATTTCAATATTATTCTCTGCAAGTGATGTTTTTAATTTGTCAATTGTAATTCCCAGTTCATTTTCTGTTATTGGTGTAAAGCGTGGAATAATGATATTAAATAAGCCATTTTCAACTTCTTTGTTAGGAATTTTTAATGTATATAGATTTGATTCTTCATTATAGGATTTAATTGTAAGATAGCCACTTTGATATATTACTGGAAGCAGAGTATTAGTTTCTGGATCATAATTTGTAAAAATTGATTCATAAATTTTTGTTTCATTAACAAGTGAATAAAAATCAAAAGGATTTTTTTCTAAAACTTTAAGAAGTACACTTGGCGTACCTGTCTCAAACCAATAAGAACCAAATTTCTTTTCGTCAAAAGCTTTAAGTAAACTAAAAGGATTATAAAGTCCTTCGGTATCTGGACAAAAATGATAACCATCATACATTTCTTTTAGTTTTTCAAGTGTGTCATTTATGGATAAGTTTCTTCTTTCTCCTAATAATGCAATTTCTGGTGTGAAATTATTCTTAAGTTCGTCTTCTGTAAGTCCACAGATATATGCATATTTTTCATTCATGGTAATATCATCGAGCTGATTAAGACCACTAAAAATATTGATGTGGGCAATTTTGGTAATTCCTGTAATAAAAATAAAGCGTATATAATGATCAAGTTCTTTTAAAGGTCCATAAAAACCTTGTAATATTTCACGATTTTTATTTTCTGATGGTGTAAATAAAGCATCAAGAATTGGTTTATCATATTCATCAATAAGAATTACAACCTGTTTACCTGTGTCTTTATATATTTCTTTTATAAGTCTGTATAATCGTTCAGAAGGATCTTCGCTTTGTTTATTTATATTATATTCAGATTCATATTCTGAAAGTAAGGTGTTTAATTTTTCAAGAAGCTTTTGAGAAGAAGAATAATTATTTGAAGCAAACCCAATTTTAATAATTGGATAAGAAATCCAATCTTTTTCTAGTTTTTCAATTTTTAGATCATGGAATAATTCTTTTTTTCCCTTAAAATAAGCCTCAAAAGTAGAAATTAAAAGACTTTTACCAAAGCGACGAGGACGGCTAATAAAGAATGGACGTTTTTCCTGTGCGAGATTATAAATGTAATCAGTTTTATCTACATAAATATATTTTTCTGTGCGAAGTTTCTCAAAATCCTGAATACCAATAGGTAATGCTCTATTTAATTCTGTCATAATTTAAAACTTTTCCCGGTAATCAATAATATCCTGGCCTTTATCTTTAAGATAAGCATTGATATCTTCAATTGAGTGAGCAATTCCTATATCATTAGGAAGTCTCATATAATCACCATAAATACACTGAAGGGCTCTTTCGGGGTTATTTGGTACATAAATATCAACCCCTTCAAACTTTGCTTCTTTAAGAGGGAAGAGTTCATCATATTTGAGGAAGCCTCGGAATTTGTATTCAATAAATGCAAAATTCCCTAGACCATCAGTTATTTTATTAGTTTTTTCTTTGCTGAATACAGAATTTTCAGAGTTCAATTCCTGATTATAAAAATCAAAGATTTTTTTAGGGCCAAAAATCTTTAATTGTCTGATTTTCTTTTTAGATTTTTCTTTATATTTAAAATATTCTTCTTCTGATACAGAGTCTTTCACATAATCATATGGGAAAATTTCAACATTCAGAGCATCTTTTAATGATGTGCCTCTAAAAATATGTATACAGGTTGTAGAAAGAACAGCAGCAATTTTATTTGGATTTTCTTTTATAATCTTATCATATAGTGCAGAAAATGAATGTTTAGAATCTGTGAGACGTTCCATTTTCACAAATATCCATTCTTTTTCCATAATTCCAAGGAGCCGTTCAAAATCAGTTCTTAAAAGTCCAAGGTCAATATCATCATCCCAAGGAACAAAGCCTTTATGTCTGCAATAACCTAAGAGACAACCGCCATCAAAAAATGGGGTAATGTTATATTGTTTCAGAAGCTTCATAACTTCATCAAGAAACTTTAATTCTGCTAACTGATATTCACGTAAAATGCCAGTAGCAGGTTTAATATTGTCTGGATTTATATGATTTTTAAGGTAGTTTAATTGATATTTTAATTCTGCATTTTCGGCTTTAAGAATTTTTCTGCTTCTAAAAATCTTATATAACTGACGAAAAATAATTCTAAATGCTTTTTTTACAATATATAAAATCATGTAAGCCCCTAAAATTTAGTTACTTTTATAATAACATACTATGTATTGTATAACAATTAATATAGCAAATGATTACATAAGGAATTAAAAATATATATTAAATAATCTCGTTTTCCTAGTCTTTTAATGATTAGATTTTATTGAATTTAGTTTTGAGATTAAATAATCTGTAACCTTTTCTGCACTCTGACCTTGAAACATCCATGCTTGTTTTCTAGCCTCATCTCTACCTTTTTTTAATAAATTATTTGATAAGGTGTTATCAATTATGGTTTTCATGTCTGTAAATTGGTCTTTTGAAAGTGGAATTCCAATTTTTTCCAGTGTTTGAAAACGCCATAATTTTTCATTTTCAAACCATGCAGCATCATAAATACCAGAATCAAATTCTGTATTTGCATAAATAATTGGTTTATCAAAAAGAAATGCAAAATCAAAAATAATTCCTGAAAAATCGGTAATTAAAATAGATGCTTGATTCATGCATTCAAAATTATCGTTATCAAAATTCCAATGAAGCGTTTTTGATTCAGGAAATTTATGCATAAGCGAATTAAGTAAATCTTTCTCACTTGTTACAGATTGAGGATGAGGTCGGATAATAATATTAAATCCTGTTTCACAAATTGCGGAAAGAAAATCCTCTCCAAATTTTGAAAGAATTGCAGCTGCCCCCCAACTTGGAGCAACTAAAACTGTAGTTTCTGTTTTTTGTTTTTCTGGTAAGGTTTCGAGTCGCTTTTTTTGTTCATCCATAGGAGGATAACCAACAGTTATTGTTTCTTTATGAGGTAAATGTCTCATATCTTCAAGACGGCGTATATATTCTCCTTGAAAATCACCAGTTAATAATACTGAATCATAAAAATCAAGGCCAAACATTCTGTATCCCATCATTTCATCTAATGAATGTGGTATATGAACATAATATTTACAGTTTCTACTTCGTTTCCATTGCAATACATCTAGGCCAGGTGTCGTGCTTAAACAAATATCCGCGTTTAATAAATTCATTTTTGCAAGACCTTTGTTTCCTTCACCAATAAACTCCGTTTTAATATAATTATAATTATTTGATAATGCAGGATCATCATTGCTTTGAGTATAATATGTTATTGGAATTTTCCTGTTTTCAAAAACTTGAACTATAGGTGAAAATACATTCCAGTATCTTTTAGAATCGGAATAAATAACTATTGATTGATGAGATTTATCTAGTTCTGATTGTTTTCCTCTGCCGACTATTGATTTTAATTTTATAGAAAGAGCTCTTACTCCAAAAACAATAGTTGTGGCAAGTCCAATAAAAATAGAGAAGAGCATGCTTCCTGTTCCCGGATCAATGTAAAGAAAATGATTCATCATTATTATTCTCCGTCTCGTTGTTTTTTCCAGATCTTATAAGGAATCCAGTTCTTAGGATTATCAATATCACCTGGAACAAAATGCCATGCTGTTTTTTCGTCAATTGTAATATGAGTTTTATCTCTAATTACATCTGCATCAATTTCTTCATTCAACTGGAAAAACAGATTCATTCCATTATCTTTTTCAACTGAAAATTTCTTGCCTGTAAATGGATTTGTATCCGAAAGATTCAGATCCTTAATTGCAAAATAAAAAGAATCGGCATTTGTCATGAAAGTATCATCTGTCTTTAAAGGTTCATTACAGTTAAATTCTTTAAACATCAGAGTACAGTCAAAACTGTTTGGAATCTGCCTGTCGCTTTTTCTAAAATCATATAAGCTGTCTTTTATATCATCAGTTGTTATATGACTGTAATACTGCATGTTTACATGATAACCATGATCAGAAACAATTATAATTCTTGAATTATCGTATGCATCGTTTTCGCGTAGATAATCAAGGAACTTTGCGGTCTTTATAAAAATTGCACAATAAACTTCGTAAAGCTGTGTTTCAAAATCATTATATGTTTTATATGAACCTGTGTTCTCGTTCTTTTCTAGAGTAGGGAAATCAAATGTTTCATTCAGATATGTTGGCATGTGGATTGTATTATTTGCGTAAAAAACATAATTATTGTCATCTGAATCAAAGTCAGTTTCTTCATTTATATAATACATAGCTGAATAATTATCTATGAATGCTTTTATATTTGTATATGCTCTTCTGAAATCACCATAAAAAGTATTTCTTAAAAATGGAGGAAGAATCTGCATAATATTGAAATTGACTATTTCGTGTTTACAGATTTTTCCGATGTCATAAGTATCGCCAAAGAAATTTGTGGAATAAGAGAAGAAATCAGTTTTTGTATATTCTCCTATCAGATTATGAACAGTTGTGTTTTTTACCCCTTCAAATTCTGAATAATCTTTCTCGACATCCTCTTTATAGTTTGACCATGGTGGATTTATTACTGTTGATTTCCAATTTTTCTCGCTGAATAAGGTAGGTAATAAGATTGTTGCTTCGTTATGTTTATCGACAAGTAGTTCTGAATCTCTTTCTGACATTTTTTCAGGTGTATATTCATATCCTCCAAGAATAGGAGGAATTCCTGTTAGAGTATAAGCACCGTAACTTAATGTATTTTTGTAATTGATAAATCCATCAAATGATTTTTTATATTCAGGAAATTGTTCAAGAAAGTATGGAAAATAGCAGCCGATTGCTCTGTCAAGAAAAAGCACAATTACATTTTGTTTTGTCTTAGATAAATGAATTACTTTTTCTATTTCTGAATTTTTGGAACTTTGAGAGATTGAATTATTTTTGAATTCAATATATTTTGTTTTGATTTTTGAAACATTAATTGTCGCAAAAGAAAATTCAGCCAGGCAAAGAACAATCGAAAGAGTAATAACGAGCTTTGATAAGTTATATTTTTTTATAAAAAACCAGGCTGTTATTATCAGAGCAAAAACCAGTACAGGAATTAATGTATAAAACAAGCCGTATTTCATTAATAAAAGATCATTTTCTACATTAAAAATAACATCAATAATTCCATAATCATACTTAAATACAAATGTATTCAATAAGCCAAAAATTAAAGTTAGAAAAGAAATTGCAGTAATTGTGTTCTTAACCTTTTGATTAAACATATAATAAATAACACAAGGCCAGAATACGAATAGTCCAATAAAGAAAAATACGCTGCTAAAAATATAAGTAAGTGGAGAAGTAATTGAACCAAGATTTGCAAATTCAATTGGGCTTGAGCTTATTATTATAGAAGGTAATAAATAACCTGTTAGTAATGCAGTTCCCAACCCGCAGAAGAAAAGCGGAAATACATTTGGTATATTATTTTGATTTAGTATATTTTTCTTAAGATGAATCTTGTTTTTTAAGAATTTTATAATATATGGGAAAGAAATAAATAAAAACACAAACAAAACAATTATCATTTTTTTGTGCAGTGAGCCTTTTTTAATACAAAGCAATACGGTAATAACACTTAGAATCGTACTGATAATTATATAATATATTTTATTTGGATTTTTACGTTGAGCAATTATGTTCTTAAATAAAGAAAACAGATTATTCAAAATCCAGTAACAGACAAGTCCAGAAGGAGAATTATAGAGAAGGAACAGAAAGACTAAAGCCAAACCATATAACTGTATTTTTTCTTTAATAGGTGCTTTTTTAAGATATATTGCTCCGGAAACAAAATTTATAAGAGTCATTATTACAGGAAGAATATTAATACTTATTAGTTTTGTGCCAAATGATAAATTTATAAGCTTATCGGGAATACCAAAATCCTTTATAAATGCAAAGCCTGTCCCCTGTAACGAAGTAGAATTAGAAAGAAAGTGATATGCCGCAATAAAGAAAGGAATTTCAATAAGGATAGAAAGACTTGATCTGAGAGCATACAGTGGATGATAATTGTTTTCCCTGTAATATGCTTGCAGCATCATAAAGCGTTCGTCACCCTTAAAATGTGTTTTTATGTGCTTTACCCATTTAGAAAGCGCCTGCTGAAGATTTCGCTCTTTTTCTTGTAACCTGTCTGCAATATTATAAAGGGGGAGAGCAAGAAAATTCACTCCGAGACTTACAGCGACAATTGCACCTGCAGTTCCTCCAAATTTAATTTTCTTTTCATAAAAAAGAAAAATCCATTCTATAATCATTTCAATTGGTGCAATTACTATTTGATAAAAAACACTTAATATAGACAATTGATACCTCTTCGTTCTTTATTTAGAAATATAATTATAAGAAATATTTAATTCCAAGTTGTGTTACAAAATTATATCTGTGTACAGATTTTCTATCTGGGGAATAATCGTTAGCTGCTTCATTTGAATTAGTAGGATTATGTTCATCTGAAAAAATAAATGATGCATTTACTGAAAGATTTGGAACAATATAATATAAAGAAGAAAAACCAATATTAAAAATAGCTCTAATAGCAGATTTTACATTTTCATTAGGAGTTTGAGCATTTGGATCTCTTGTTGCTATAAAATAAGAATAGTTTAAATCTGGATTGATGCGGTAAAATTGTAATTCTGTAAAACCTTTTGGATAATAAACTTTATAAGATAAAAATTGAGAATTACCACCACCGCCAATACCTGCACCAATATATTGTCCTTTATTTGTATATCCTTGAGAAATAATGCCATGAGAATAAAAATCGTTACCAATTCCTCCCCAATCATAAAAGAAATGATAATCCATTGAAGTTTCAATAAAGGAAAGTTCACATAATAATTGTCCATAAACATTTGCTGTTTTATTTAAGGACATTGTCTTTTTAAAACCGGCAGTAATTGCTTGTGTATGGAATGGGTATCTTATCAGATTGTCTAGTCCTACATTATAATCATTTCTTCCCCATTCAAAATAAATATCAATTCCACCTTTAGGAATAAAATAATCAATAAAAACTGAAACTCGCTGGTCACTCTCATCATATCCAGCTTTATATGTCATAAATGGTAAAAGAAGAGTTAAATATGAATAGGAATTTGCAGTTTCCCATTTTGAAAGCATTGTTCGATTTAATCCAATAGATAGGCCATCAAAGAATGGTAATGAATAGCTTACAGTCAGACCTGTAAGTAAATTATTATCATTTTCTGAATTATTGTCGTAGTAATCAGATTCGCTGGTCTTACCTATCCAATAACGGAATTCAATATCACCTAAATTTAGATTTTTAATTTCAATTTTTTGTTTTCTAATACCAAAGTCAAAGTGTGGATAACCTGCAGCGGTATTTGAATGCATAATCGGATTTAATTGAGCTGGACCAATCCATATATTTTGTGTTCCAAAACCAAATGTAAAGGTTTTCCAAGAATACCTGATTTCTGAATCACCGAAATCAAAAATAAAAAAAGATTTATTACCAAAACGCTGCGGTGCATCAATAAGCCCTAGACTGTAATCTCCATAAATACCTGCTTTGTCTTTATATAAATCATCTGTGTTTGCATAATAAGGTGTAGTATAATCAAATGCTTGATTCTGACTCCATCCTAATAAAGGTTTTAATGTAAGTTCAAATCCATATCCTTCTAAACGTAATCCACCTGATAATGCGGTATTGTAACCTTTGCCTTGCCATAAAGCACCATCATTTTGTCCATACGGAGCTGCAGAATTATAACTATTATAAAAATTCGGATTTAAGACTTTTAAAATTATTTCCTGTTTAATACCATTAGTGAAAAAATTATTATGAGTTTGTTCTGGATTAAAGAGACAAAATTGTGTCTGTAATTTGTTGTTGCTCCAAACTGTATTATCTAGATTATCAATTGGCCAAACACTATCACTTAAAGTTCTATAAGCAATTGTAGGACGATTTGTGTAACCTGTTAAAGATAAGAAATCATAGTAATCTTCTTCGTATGATTTTAGTGTCTCTTGTGCATAAAGTTGAGAAAGTAGCAAAAAGAAAATTAGAAATACTTGTTTTTTCATTTATTTAAAATTATAACAAAATGATAAAGATTTTTCAATTTAAAGTATTATATTGCTGTCCATAAAGTATTTATGTTATAATTTAATATACTATAAAATTTATTTGGAAGTTATTATGTATTATGTAAATCCTATAATTAAAGATTTTTTAAGAACTAATCAGCCTGAAGATAGAGGTTCCTATATCCGCCTTGATCAAAATGAAAATCCAGATGGTTTACCAAAATGGCTTTTTAAAAAAGCAATGAAAAAAATTACACCTTCCTATCTTTCTTTATATCCAGAAGAAATTCGTTTTACTACAAAATATGCAAAATTACTTGGACTTGAATATGAAAATGTTACTCTCACAGACGGTTCTGTAGTAGCAATGGGATATGCATTAAAAGTTTTTGGTGAACCAGGTAAAAAGCTTTTGTGTGTAACACCAACCTTTGGAATGTATAAAGTATATGCAGATATGCAGCAGATGGAAACAGAGTTTATTCATTATGAAGATGATTTTACTTTTGATATTAATAAGCTCATTGATAAGATTGATAATCAAACCGGTTTAGTTTCTTTGGTAAATCCAAGCATGCCTATTGGTAATGTTTATGAACAAGCAGATATTGTGAGAGTTGTTGAAAAAGCAAAGTCTGTAGATGCTGTTGTAATTATTGATGAAGCATATCATTATTTCTATGAAAAAGGATCATTAGATTTACTTAAAAAATACGATAATGTTGTAATACTTAGAACTTTCTCTAAATTCCTTTCTATACCAGGTCTTAGAATGGGAGCTGTAATTTCTACAAAAGAAAATGTTCAATATATAAAGAATTATAAGCCTCATTATACAGTAAACAATGTAGCTCTGGCTTTTGGTGAGACAATCGTAGATAACTTTGACAGACTCTATTCTGATTTACAGGCAACCTTTAAGGGAGGAAAAGAATATCTCTTGAATGCACTTGATAAAGAAGAATATTCATACATTCCAACAGAAGGATGTTTTATCTGTATCAGACCAAAATACAAAACACCTGAAGTAATTACCGAGGAATTGAAAAAACATAATATTCTTATATTCTGCGGAAAAGGGGACAGTGCAGGCTTCCTCCGTGTAACTATCTGGGATAAAAAATATATGAAAATTTTCATGGATGCTCTGAAAGTAATTGATGTAAAGGAATAAAATAGATGAAGAACCATGTAATTATTCTTGCCGGAGGTATTGGTTCAAGAGTAGGGGGACCAATGCCTAAACAGTTTCTTTCACTAAATGACAAACCGGTTATAGTTCATACTCTTGAAAATTTCGAAAGAAATCCACAAATAACTGGAATTACAATTGTTTGTGTAAAAGAATGGATAGAATATCTTAAAGAAATGTTAATCGAATATAAAATTGAGAAAGTAACAGAAGTTATTGAAGGCGGAGAAACAGGACATGATTCTACACGTAATGGTATTTTTTCTTTGCGTTCAAAACTCTCTGATAATGATTTTGTAATAATTCACGATGCTGCCAGACCGATTTTACCTCAGGCTGCAATTAACAATATGCTTGAAGTTGCACATGAAAAGGGGAATGCATCTCTGGCTATCCCTTGTTATGAGACTGTTATCTATACTGATGACGGAAAATGCGGCGATAAGCAGCTTGATAGAAGTTCAATAATGAGAATACAGACTCCTCAGGCTTACAACTATTCATCAATTTTGAAATTATATGAAATGGCAGAAAAAGAAAATAAACATGATTTTGTATATTCAGATTTAGTACTGATTTATTATGGTCAGACTGTTTATTTTTCTAAAGGCTTCCCGAATAACATCAAAATCACCAGAAAGGAAGATATTCCTTTATGTAAAGCTTTAATGCATTTTTCTGAGGAGGAATTATATTCATGAAAATAGCAATTGGTTGCGATCATGCAGGTTTTGAATATAAGGAAAAATTAAAGGAATGGCTTATTCAAAATAATTACGAAGTTGATGATGCCGGCACATATACTGCAGATGCTGTTGATTATCCTGTATATGCAAAAGCAGTTTGTAATAAAGTATTAAATAAAGAAGTTGATTATGGAATTCTCTTCTGTGGAACCGGAATTGGAATGAGTATTGCGGCTAATAAAATAAAAGGAATTAGAGCTGCTTTATGTTCTGATATAAAATCTGCAGAATTAACAAGACAGCATAACGATGCAAATGTTCTTTGTATGGGTGCTCAAATTATCGGCTTTGTTACTGCAAGAGAAATTACAAAAACATTTTTATCTAACCCCTTTGTTGGCGGTAAACACAAAGTTCGTGTTGATATGTTAGAATAGTTAAAACACTAATTATACTTATTTTTTATCCCTTACATCAGTATCATTTGAAAAGTGGCTGTCGGCTTTTTTCTTCATCTGTTCGTAGTTTTCGTAGATGCGCTGCTTGAGGTTTGTTGAACTTACACCAGCTCCGTAAGGGAAGTATACAACATCAACTCCTAAATCTTTGAGGTAGTCATATTTTCCAGCCCAGTCGTCGCCAACAACGAAAACATCAAAGTTGAGCTTTTTTACTTTGTCGGTATGATCAAGAGAATGCTGGGGAATAACAATATCAGGATATTTAAGTGCTTTTACAAGTGCAATTCTTTCGTCAAAAGGAATGATTGGCTGGCTTTTGTAAGATTCAACTAACTCATCTGTGTTTACACCAACAATAAGAATGTCACCGAGTGAGCGGGCATATTCAATCATTTTAATATGATTTGCATGCAGCATATCAAAAGTACCGCTTGTATATACAACTGTTTTTCCTGCTATCATAAAAGTTCTCCTCTCTACAAAAGATTGCGTTTCTGCAAATCTTTAAATGCTTTTACAAGTTTATCAATTTCTTTATTTGAAATATTTCCGATATGTCCTACACGGAAAACTTTTTCTGCCATGTCGCCGCCGTTTGGACAAATCCACATATCATATTCATCTTTTATAATTTCAAAAATCTTATGTGCGTTTACACCAGGCTTTGTAGGGCACAATGCTGTTACACAATTAGATGAATCTTTTGCGTCTGAAAAAAGCTTGAATGGTAAGTCTTTAATTTTGTTTCTGAAGTATTGAGCTCTTTCTTTTGCAAGTTCATTCTGATGTTTAATTCCGCCTGTCTTTTCAATTCTTTTAAGTTTTTCATTTAGCATAAGAAGAGTTGCAACGGCCGGTGTAAATGGAGTCTGTCCGCGTTCTCCATCTTTAAGATACATAGGGTAATTATAATAAAGGCTTTTTACATTTATTTTCTGAGCTCTGGCAATTGCAGTTTCATCCATAACAGTAAAAGACATTGAAGGAGGCAGGGCCAGGGCTTTCTGACTTCCTGTAATTGCGGCATTTACATGCATATTTTTCATAGAAAACTCATCAGCCATAAAACCGCTTACAGCATCTACAAAAAGGAAAATATTATTGCGTTTACAAAAGTCACCTATTAAGTTCATATCATAAAGAACGCCGGTTGAAGTTTCACACAATTGAAGTGCAAAGCCTGTATAACCAGCATTTTCAAACTGGGCAAGGCCTTCTGCTGTCAGTGGTTTTCCATAATCAAGTTTAATTTCTGTATAAGGAATATCATGAATCTGACAGATTTCAACCAGACGATGTCCAAAGCTTCCACCGTTTACAACAAGAACCTTGTCTTCGCTGGTAAAGAAATTCATTATACCGCCTTCCATACTGGAAGTTCCGCTGCCTGTCATAAAAATAACTCTTGAATTTTCAGGGGCATCAAAAAAACTACAGAGAAGTTTTTCATTTTCCTTCATAATTGCGGAAAATTCTGGAGTTCTGAAATATGGAATTTCTTCCATTCCGATTTTTCTGGTTTCTTTGTCCATCTGAACTGGACCAACTGTAAAGTTAATCATTTAATACCTTCTATATCAGATTAAATCTATCATTCTTAATAAATTTTTCCAGACTGTTCTGCCATTCTGGAATTTTGATTTTAAGAGCCTTAGCAATTTTTTCCTTGCTCAAAACAGAGTAAGCAGGGCGCTGAACATTAGCTCCATATTCTTCAGTAGTACAAGAATTTACCTGACATTCCTGTGTAATTCTTCCATATTTACGACCAAGTCTATAAATCTCTTTTGCAAACTCATGCCAGTTTGTCTGACCTTCGTTTGTAAAATGATAAATACCGTAAGCTGGAGCACTGTTCTTGCCAAAGAAAGATTTTGCATTGTCACTTTTTTCAACAAAGCGAAGAATAGCAGAAGCCAGATCAGGTGCGTAAGTAGGTGTTCCAAGCTGATCATTTACAACACGAATCTGATCGTGGCTGTTCATAAGCTTTGTCATTGTATATACAAAGTTGCGGCCATCAAAACCGTAAAGCCATGCAGTGCGGATAATGTAATAAGTATTCATTTCTTTCATTATTGCATCTTCGCCGGCTGCTTTTGTACGACCGTATACTCCAAGAGGTGCTTTAGGCATATCTTCTGTATATGGCTGATTTCCATTTCCACCAAAAACATAGTCAGTTGAAATATGAATCAGTTTGGCTCCAATTGAGCGGGCCGTGCGGGCAATGTTAAGTGGGCCTTCTGCATTAAGTTTTTCGGCAAGCTCTGTTTCTTCCTCTGCCTTATCTACGTTGGTATAGGCAGAGCAGTTAATTATCCATTTGATTTTTCGATCGCTTTTTGGTAAATCAGAAGGAAAGTATGCGGCTGTCTCAATTTTATTTGTAAAATCCAAAAGTGCCTGAGGGTTGGTAATATCAACTTCCTTATCAGTTCCAACCCAAGGCAATTTTTTTTCATCAAGCTGCTTTGCTACTTCACTTCCAAGCATTCCCTTGCAACCGATTAACCAGATCATATTATATTTTCCTCCCAACTTGCTGTCATGCTGAACTTGATTCAGCATCTCAAAATAGATCCCGAAACAAGTTCGGGATGACAGTTTTTAGAATTTCTTAAAAATAAATGAACAGAAAGTTTGAATTCTGTTTATAAATGATGTTTGAATACGTTCTGTAAAGAATGGTACACGAGGTGCATTAACTCCACCAATACCATAAAGAATCCAGTTGTCACCATCTCGTAACAAAAGGATATTAATCTTCATTTTTCTTGGCCATACACAGTCAAATTTATCAAGATAGCGGAGTTTGTTAGTATTTACTGCAGTATAGAGAATAGAATCCTGGTCTCTGGTAAGTTCAATGTCCTCTTTTACAAGCTCAAATGGTTCCATGTATAAATTTGCTTTAAGACTTTTTCCATTTTCATTGTCTACAGTTTCAATAATTTCTGCAGAATCATACAGATTATACCACTTGGCAGAGTGAACTGAATAATATGGAATACCTGCATACTCAGGAACATTATTTAACAAAGTCTCAAGACGCTGAGGAAGATCTTCATTTCCGGCATAAGGCTTAATCTGAATAACTTCTGCCAGATATTTTGGATTTAAATCGTGAATTTCGCCTATAAGTTTATCACCTAAAGCTGATTCACCTTTTTTAAGGCACATAAATTTTTCATAATTGATATTTTTGATAAGAAGCTCACCAGTTGCAATGGTATCTCTTTCTTCTGAAGTGAGTTTGCTGTTAAAAGGGTCGGCAAACAATGCAAAGCTAAGAGAAAGTAAAACAATAATAGAAACAATAATTCTTTTCATAATTTGTCCTCCTATTATATTCTAAAACACCTAACTATTCAATTAATTACACTTTAAATATCATCTTTGTGAGCCGCAGATAAAGCAATGTGTTTTGCAAGTAAACGTAACATGTGGTATAATATTTAATTATGATTTCAAAGAAAGTTAAAGATATAGTAGAAAGTCCTTCGAACGGTGTAATCCGCAAGATGTTTGAAGAAGGCGCCATTCTTAAACAGAAATATGGTGCAGATAAAGTTTATGATTTTAGTATCGGTAATCCCGACCTTGATCCCCCTCAGAAAGTAGTAGATGCAGTTCGTGAGGTTGCAGCTGATACCACACACCTCCGCCACGGTTACATGCCTAATGCCGGTTACCCGGAAACTCGTGCCGCAATGGCCGCAAAAACAAGCCGCGAGCAGGGCGTCGAAGTTACTGCCGACTGCGTTGTTATGGAAGTAGGTGCGGGTGGTGCACTCAATGTTGTATTGAAGTCTCTTCTTAATGCCGGTGAAGAAATTATTATTCCTTGCCCATATTTTGCTGAATATAACAATTATGTTCATAATCATGACGGTGAAGTAGTGCCTGTAAAGACAAAAGCTGATTTTTCTCTTGATATAGAAGCAATTAAGGCCGCCCTTGGTCCTAAAACTGCCGCTGTCCTCATCAATTCGCCAAACAATCCAAGCGGCCGTATTTATGATGATGCTGATATCATCGCCCTTACAGATGCCCTTAAAGAGTTCGGTGCAAAAACAGGCCGTTATCCTTACCTCATTTGTGATGAGCCTTACCGCGACATTACTTACGGCAAGAAGGTTGCTACCGTTTTTGATAAGTATGAATATGCTGTAATTGCCACTTCTTTTGCTAAGAACCTTAGTGTTCCGGGCGAGCGTGTCGGTTATGTGTGTGTAAATCCTGCCTGCCCTGAAAAAGCTGATTTTATTGCGGCTGCAATTTTCTGTACCCGTGTTCTTGGCTTTGTAAACTGTCCGGCCTTTTTCCAGAAGGTTATTGCAAAAAGCTGGGATGCTGAATGCGATTTTTCTACTTACGAAAAGCGCATGAAGGAAATCTGTGAAGTTATGGATTATGCCGGCCTGCAGTATGCAAAACCGGAAGGAGCCTTCTATCTCTGGGTAAAGTGCCCGGATAAATGGAATGATGATGATATGGCTTTTACAAATCATCTAAAAAAATACAATATACTCTGCGCACCGGGAAGCGGTTTTGCCGGCAAAGGCTGGTTCCGCATTGCCTACTGCTGCTCGGAGCAGTCAATATTGAATAGTAAAGAAGCCTTCTACAAGGCCGTACATGAAGATTAGGAGATAAAACTATGAAAATCTTAATGGTAACTTCGGAAACAGTTCCTTTTGCAAAAACCGGTGGATTAGCTGATGCCGTTTCTGCACTTGCAATAAATCTTAGAAAACAGGGCCACGACGTACGCATTGTAATGCCTCGTTATTATAAAATTGACCGCAGTAAATTAAAGGCAATAGAGGCTCCTCTGGCTGTAGCCGCTGGTACCATTGAGACCTGGGTAAAGGTGTACCAAGCACCGCTTCCGGGCACAGATGTTCCTGTATACTTTATTGACCATGAAGCCTGCTTTGGCCGCGACGGTATTTACGGTACCAAGGCTGAACCTGACTTTCACGATAACCCATACCGTTCTGCAGTTTTGTGCCACGGTGCCTTCCAGCTCTGTCGCCTCTTAGGCTGGTATCCTGATATTATGCATGCCCACGACTGGTTCTGCTGTCTGGTTCCTGTTCTTCTTAAGCATGTTTGTCGTAACGGCTATTTTGCCCACACTGCAAGCGTTCTAACAATTCATAACCTTGGATATCAGGGCTGGTATGGAAAAGATAATTTCCCTGCTCTTGGAATAGACTGGAATCTTTACCATGGTGCTGGCTTTGAGCGTAATGGCAGCATAAACCTCCTTCAGGCAGGAATTTCCTGTGCAGATATGATTACAACAGTTTCTCCTACCTACGCCGGCGAAATGCAGAGCGTAGAAGGCGGCTTTGGCCTTGATGGTCTCCTGCGTGTACGAAGCGATGTTGTTCGCGGAGTTCTCAATGGCTGCGACCTTGAAACCTGGAATCCTTCAACAGATAAGCTTCTTCCTGCAACCTTCAGCTACAAAGATCTTGCTAACAAGGCAAAGTGTAAGGAAGCCCTGCAGAAGCGTATGGGCCTGCCTGTTAAAAAAGATGTACCTGTAATTGGTATTGTAACCCGACTTGCAGACCAGAAGGGTATTGCAGAGGTTTTTGCTCCAGGCTACGGCAGTATTTATTCAATGTGCGCTAATATGGACCTTCAGTTTGCAATTCTTGGTAGCGGTGAAAAATGGTGTGAAGATGAAATTAATGCCCTTCAGTCAAAGCTCCCTAATCTGCGTGCTTACATCGGCTATGACGAAAGCCTCAGTCATCTTATTGAAGCTGGTTCAGACTTCTTCCTCATGCCTTCACGCTATGAGCCATGCGGCTTAAATCAGATGTATTCAATGCTTTACGGAACTCTGCCAATCGTTCGCCGTACAGGTGGCCTTGCAGACACAGTAGAGCAGTATAATCAGGATAATGGAGACGGAACAGGCTTCCTCTTTGATGCCCTTACTCCAGGTGCTGTATACGACACTGTCGGCTGGGCTGTATGGGCTTACTACAATAAGAAAGATCACATCAAAAAGATGCAGCTTCGCGGTATGCAGAAAAACTTCAGCTGGGATACAAGTGCCCTTAATTATGTTGGAGTTTATTCGGATGCCCTCTGGCGTGGCTGTGGAATCAACACCGCTGACTGGAAATAATGGATTGCCACGTCGCTACGCTCGCTCGCAATGACGTCATTGCGAGCGAAGCGAAGCAATCCATATTCCTAGAATTCATACCACTGGTCATCTTTAGTAAGATACCAGTCGCCAAGAAGTTTTGAATCTGCAGTTCCGCACCAGGAAATGCTGCCGTTGGAATTCAAGATAACCGCTCTTCCGCTGTTCATGCAAAGAGTTTTTGGAATGGAAGCTGAACGGTTATATGCAAATCTCTTTTTGGTAGAAAGATTGTAGCAGTAAACTTTGTTACGGCCAATATTTGTAAACAAATAATTTCCATTCAAATAAGTAAAGGCCTCTGCATCTTCTTCTGCAAACTTAAGAATGTTTGTCATCTGCTTTGTATAAATATTGAATGAGAATACGTATGTATTGCGTCCTGTTTCATCAGAAATAATATTTAGACCGTAAATTGTTTTTCCGTCGGTGCTCAAAGCATAAGTAACGTTTCCTTTTATGCTTAATGGAACAGTTTCCATTGTTTCAGGATTAACTGTAAGCAGAGGAGTTTGTGGATTTGTGGCAGCGGATTTTGCAATATATATAAGTTTATTGTTCATATATACTGCATCCTGAATACCGGTTCCAGAATATATTTCACGGAAAGTACCAGTCTGTAAATCATAAAGATTTACAAGAGAATTACTTTCTATTTCAACAAGATAATCTTTGTCTTCTACAGTGCAAAGTCTTACTTTTTGAAGGGTAGTCTTTGGAGTAAAAAGAATGCTGGAAGATTTACGGTCAAGGTTCAAAAGTTTTACTGGTGTTTTTTCCGACTGGCTCCAGAGGATAACAGAATTATTTTTATAAGATATTATGTTAGTTTCACCTTCTGTTGAAATCAGCTTAGAAATAACTCCTGTATCATAGGATGTACTATATACGGCATTTGTAGTAAGAAAGTAAAAATCTGATTCTGAAGGAGCTACATCATAAATTTTTGAGTAAGTATTATCTGTAAGCTCGTACATTGTGTTTGTAGTAATTGTTGCTTCAACTTCACTTTTATAAACCGAACCGTTTTTACCGCCAAAATAAATATTTACGGCATCTTTTCTGGCGGCTGTAATAATTCCGGATCCTCGTGGACCTTTCAGAGTTTTTACAAGTCTTGGATTAGAAACCTTGTTCTCTTCCTGGCTTTCAATCATTTTTACTTCGTAGTTACCACGACCATCTGTTTCAAGATAGTAAAGGTTATAATCTGCTTCTGTAGAAATAATCAGAGGGTTGTTAGCAGGAATAGATGCAATTGTTTTTCCGGAAGCTGTAATGTAAATTGAGTTATCTCTGACTCCGGCAAAAAAACGGTTTTCATCATACATTACTGTCTGTGAAAGTCCTTTTAAAATCTGCATTTTCTGTTTGAGTTTTCCAGTCATAAAATCATAAAAGGAAAGTGATCCGGAAGGTGAATAGAAAACACATGTTTTTTCCGTATTGCTTGTATGAATATAACTTACAATTCCGGTATTGGATTTAATTTTATCTACAATCTGCCAGCCCTGAGTTCTTATGAATACTGCTCCATCAACTGTAGCAGTTCCTGCAATAAGATAAGTTCCTTTAGAAGAGTAAGAAAGTGATGTAATAGAATCTGAAAACTTTTTAAGATATTTTCTTGTGAGGGTTTTCCAGTCCCATACGGTAATTCTGTTAATTGAACCTCCGTCTGTTTCATACAGGGCAATTTCGCTGCCATTAGGAGAAACAGCAATCAGTTTTATTGAAACATCAGAAAACTGGTAGTGTTCGCCTTGACCATCAAAAGTCCATTTAATTACAAATCCATCATCAGAAACTGTATAATAAGAACCGTCTGTTCCACGGGCAGAAACAGGTGCAACTTGAGTTACCTGTGCCTGGTGAGACTGAGTTGAAATGTGAGACTGAGCAGAAAGTGAAACTGCCAGCAAAGCTGCCGCAAAAAGGCCAATGTATTTTTTCATCATTTACCTCTGTTTAGAAAATAAAAAATATCACCTTTAATTCCAATGATAAATATAAAAGCAATAAATGCCAAGCCTATGAACTGAACATAGTATTGAAAACGAGGACTAAGCCGTCTTCGAATAATAATTTCAATTAATGCAATGAGAATCAGACCTCCGTCCAGAACTGGTACGGGAAGAAGATTCATTATAAAAAGTGAAATACTGATAATTGAAAGAAGACTCATAAGGCTTATAAAACCAACTCTAAAGCCTGCTGAAAAACCGTCTTTTACAGTAGAACCCAGCATTTCAGTAACACGGGCAGGACCAGAAACTGCATTGTTCAGGTCAACGCCCTTAAAAAGAATTCCAATGCTTTTAAGTGTAAGACCTACGGATTTTACAGCATCAATAAAGCCATGTCCTATTGCTCCAAAAAATCCATAACGAGGAGCTTCTTTTTCAAGTATTTCAGAAGTGTCCGCAGCTACACCAATCTTCCCGATTCCTGTAGATTTATCGAGTTCTGTATGCAGTGGAAATGAAATAATCTCGCCGGCACGATCAATTGTAACGATTATATCTTCATCCGGGCGTACAGAAATTTCTTCCAGTAAATCGGAAAAATCAGAAATCTCTTTTTCATTAATTTTTATGATTTTATCCCCGGATTGTATTCCTGCATCTCTGGCTGCAGAATTTTTAATTTCGTCTGTAATTAAAATCTTATTTGAATATGTGTAATAAGTATAACCTATGCCGTTTATAAAAGCGCATGCTATTACTGCAAAAATAAAATTAAAAAAAGGGCCTGCGAATCCAATTAAGGCACGTTTTAAAGGATGTATTCCATAAAGCGAATCTGCTTCGCCTTTAATTTGCGGCAGCTTTTCTTCAATTGCTTTTTGAAAATCTTTTTCACCTTTCATTCCGCAGTAGCCGCCGAGAGGGAAAAGAGAAAGTCGGTAATCTGTTCCCTTTATTGTGCGATGCAGCAGAACAGGTCCAAAGCCAATAGAAAAACTTTCGACTTTTACACCAAAAAGTTTTGCTGTAAGAAAATGACCGAATTCATGAAAAAGAATTAAAAAAAACAGACAAAGAATTCCGTAAAGCCATTTCATCAGATAAGCTCCGAAGCATATTCGCGGGCCTTTTTGTCGGCTTCGAAAACAGTTTCAAAAGAATCAAGATATTTATTCCAGTCACGGTCAAGTACGGCTCGAACAATTCTGGAAATTGAAGGATATGTAATTTTTCCGTCAATAAATGCATGTACGGCAACTTCATTGGCTGCATTAAATGCTATAGGATAACACTTGCCAAATTTAACACATTCAAAGGCATAAGAAAGAAGTGGAAAGTCATTCATTCTTGGACGGAAAAAGCTCATCGTTTTATCAAACAAATCAAACTGTTCCATGTAACATGCTTTATTTTCTGGCCAGTTAAGGGCACATAAAATAGGATGCTTCATATCCGGTTCACTGATCTGCGCATAAAGTTCACCGTCGTTAGTTCGAACTAATGAATGAATAAGGCTTTGAGGATGTACAACAACTTCAATCTGATCTGCCTTTACATCAAAAAGAAAAGCGGCTTCAATAACTTCAAGACCTTTATTTGCAAGGGTAGAAGAATCTATGGTGATTTTCTTTCCCATGTTCCAGGTTGGATGTTTAAGTGCCTGCTCAAGAGTAACGTTTTCAAGTTCTTCTTTGGAATAGGTTCTGAATGGTCCACCACTAGCTGTAATAACAATTTTTGAAATGTTTTTCATTCCAATTCTTTGAGTGAGATTGAAAATCGCTGAATGTTCTGAATCAACTGGAAGAAGAGCTGCTCCCTTATCTTTTGCAAGGTCCTTGATGAGGGGGCCTGCCATTACGATTGTTTCTTTATTAGCTAAGGCTAAATCGATTCCGTTTTCAAGAACAATTTTTGAAGGAAGAAGACCTGCGGCACCTGCAATTCCATTTACAACAATATCAGGTTTTGATTCATCAATAAGTTTTTGAAAAGCCTGAACAGAATTATCTTCGCTTGAAAGAAGGGAAGGACATTTATAATCTGCAGCAAGCTTTGAAAGTTTATCTTTGTTAGAATGAGCCTGAAGACCGCAAACAGAAAAATCTTCAGGTGTATTATTAATAATATCAAGTGTGCTGCTGCCAATTGAACCTGTGCAGCCAAGAACTAAAACCTTTTTCATATTTTTCTCCGGTGGTTGAGTGATGCGAAGCATCGTATCGAAACCACCTTATATACAATTATATGTGGTTTCGATACGTCCTCCGGACTACTCAACCACCGGACTCTATTAAAACAAAAAATTATATCCGATATAAAAAACTGGAGCGGCAATTATAATTGAGTCGATTGAATCAAGAATGCCGCCACGACCAGGAATTAAATGTCCGCTGTCTTTTACGTCACAAGAACGTTTGAAAACGGATTCAACTAAATCTCCGATAATTGCTGCAAGTGCAGTAATAAAACCTAAAATTACAAGGTGAGAGTTTGAAATTGAAATTTCATTTGGGAAGAAATACTTAAAAAGAAAACCGCAGCCGATAGAACAGATAGTTCCGCCTGCAAAACCAACAAGACTTTTGTTTGGACTTGCAGCTACATAACCTCGTGTTGATTTACCAAAAAGGATTCCAAAGAACCATGCGAAAGAATCACACATAAAAACAAAAATAAGGAAAAGACTGATTACATATCTTGAATCAGGAAGAATAGTCATTCTTGAAATAAAGGTTAAAAGAAATCCTGTATAGAATAATGTAAGGCTTGTATATGCAATTTTGGAACAGGAATTTTCAAAGGTTTTTGCAGTAAAGCTTTCAAAGCCTAACATTAAAATTATAAGACAGATATAAAGCCATGGAGTAATGTCCAGGGAAAGACCTGAAAGAATAAATATATAACATGAAAAAGGTAAAAGTGCAGTACCGATTAAAACAATTTCTCTGGTAAAAAGAATGCATCCTTTTTTGCTCAGCATGTTGTAAAATTCATTAGCGCCAAGAACGGCAAATATTCCAATTACAATCTGTAAAGGAAGATGATTCAGATAATCACAGAATACAATTGCGAGTACAAGAGGTATTCCGATAAAGAATGTGAATAATCTTTTTATAACTTTACTCATTTTATTTTCCTTTTTTTACGGCCGGTTTTTCAGCACCAAAACGTCTGTTTCTATGTTGAAATGCTTCTATATGAGAATAAAATTCATCATTAGAATAATCAGGCCATAATGTATCAGTATATATCTGTTCGGCATATGCAACATGCCATAAAAGATAATTGCTAAGTCTTTGTTCTCCGCCTGTTCTTATAAGAAGGTCTACATCAGGACATTCTGGCATATCAAGATAAGTTGAAAAAGTTTTTTCATCAATCTTATTTTCAGGAACTTTTTCATTAATGATTTTTTTAATACCGCGTATGATTTCGTCACGACCACCGTAATTTATTGCCAGATTTACTGTCATTCCAGTAAAATCTTTTGTGTCGTCGATTGCTTCCTGAATATCTGCGCGGATTTGAGGGGGAAGGGCGTCAAAGTTTCCTATATGGCGGACTCGTATGCCGTTTTCTTTATAAAAGGTAAGTTCGCCGCAAAGATGTGTATGAATAAGGTTCATAAGGAAACCGACTTCTTGTTCTGCACGTTTCCAGTTTTCAGTTGAAAAAACATAAAGTGTAAGATATTTGATACCAAGGTCACTTGCTGCTTTTACAATTCTTTTTGCAGTACGAAGGCCTTCATCGTGGCCAGAAGTTCGGGGGAGTTTTCTTTCTTGTGCCCATCTTCCGTTGCCGTCCATTGTAATGGCAACATGCAGCGGAAGATTTTCCTTATCTACATCAACAGCCATAAATGCCTTTAGTTCTGCATGATGTCCTTTTCTTTTGCATCGTAAATCTTGTTGATTTCGTCGATGTATTTATCAGTAAGCTTCTGAAGCTTGTCAGTTTCTGTTTTAAGTCCGTCCTCTGTGAGTGTACCGTCTTTCTGCTGTTTCTTGAGGTCGTCGTTTCCGTCGCGGCGGATGTTGCGGATTGCTGTGCGGCTGTTTTCTGCAACTGTTTTAGCCTGTTTTACAAGCTCCTTGCGGCGGTCTGCTGTGAGGGCAGGAATTGCAATGCGGATTACCTTACCATCGTTTGATGGGTTTAATCCGAGGTCTGCCATCTGAATTGCTTTTTCAATTTCAGAAATAAGTGATTTGTCAAAAGGAGTGATGATGACAGAACGAGCTTCAGGAATTGCAATTGTTGCAACCTGATTCAAAGGTGATTTTGTTCCGTAATAATCAACACGAACCTTATCAAAAATTGCGGCATTAGCGCGTCCAGTTCTGATTGTATTGAATGAATCCTTTAAAGAATCGATAGTTTTAGTCATTCTTTCTTCGATGTCTGCCATTTTTTTCCTCCTAAGAAAGACCGCCTCAAAAAAGAGGCGGTCTCATTAATTACTTACCAAGTACAAAAAGTTTTGCTGTAGCGAAGCTCAAAGTAGCACCAGCTTCCTTTCCAACTTCTGCAAGTTTAGCTGTTACAGTTTTCTTGTCGTCCTTTACGAACATCTGGTCTTCGAAACAGATTTCTGCAAGGTGCTTGTTAATCTTACCCTGGAGAATTCCTTCCTTAACGTTCTCAGGCTTACCAGCCATCTTTTCGTCCTGATCCATCTGTGCCTTGAAGATTTCCTTCTGTTCAGCAACATAAGATTCTGGAACATCTTTCTTTGAAAGATAAGATGGTGTGAAAGCTGCAATGTGGAGACAGCAGTCATAAGCAAAAGTCTTTACTACATCTGCAGTAGACCCCTTAACTACAACTACAGCACCAGTTTTCTTGTCTGAGTGTACGTAGAATGAAGCAGATGCATCAGCAGGTACATCAATTACCTCAACCTTTGCAACCTTCATGTTTTCACGAATAGATACCTTGAGTGGTTCAAGAATAGCTTCGTGATCAGCTTCAACCTTTGTGTAACCCTTTTCGAAAGTTACATCAAGGAGCTTTTCGCCTACAGCAATAAAGTCTGCGTTGTTTGCTACGAAGTCAGTTTCGCAAGTAAGTTCAACAACTGCAATTTTATTTCCGTTCTGGCGGATGAAAAGACGACCTTCAGTTGTAGCACGCTCAGCG
>Ga0247608_10000139_pt1 | contig 140732 bp, 120 predicted proteins | sample 176DNAGHGlowgp2_FD_193490 | JGI IMG/M metagenome (GOLD analysis project Ga0247608, IMG submission 193490) | Sheep rumen microbial communities from Palmerston North, Manawatu-Wanganui, New Zealand - 1766 DNA GHGlow gp2 | ecosystem: Host-associated > Mammals > Digestive system > Stomach > Rumen...
CATCCAGCTTCCTTCAGATTCCGCCTCACAGCAGACACCCTTGCCTTCGGCTATATCCTTCCCACTACCGGGCGGATTCGGGACTTGAACCCGTTAGAAACGTGCGCCGCTAGGCGCACAACAAAAAAAGACAACAGACATGATTATCTGTTGTCTTTAAAGCATATTTATGTTGAATGATCATACACGGCTTAAGTATTCGCCTGTACGTGTATCGATCTTGATAACATCATCCTGGTTAACAAAGAGCGGAACTGCTACTGTTGCGCCTGTTTCAACTACAGCGGGCTTTGTTGCACCTGTAGCTGTATCCCCCTTGAAGCCGGGCTCTGTATCAGTTACAACAAGTTCAACGAACATCGGAGGCTCAACTGAGAATACGTTTCCGTTGTATGAGCATACTTTGCACATATCATTCTCTTTAACAAACTTGAGAGCATCCCCAACATTGTCCTTGTTGATAGCCAACTGTTCAAAATTCTCTGTATCCATGAAGTAGTAAAGATCGCCGTCACTGTAAAGGTACTGCATATCTTTTCTGTCTATACGTGCTGTAGGGCATTTCTCTGTAGGACGGAAAGTCTTTTCAACAACACCGCCTGAAATGATATTCTTAAGCTTTGTTCTAACAAATGCCGCACCCTTACCAGGCTTAACATGCTGGAATTCTATAATCTGGTATACATTGCCTTCATACTCAATAGTAACACCATTTCTGAAGTCACCTGCAGAAATCATAATTTATCCTCCTAAAATCACTTTTAACACTAAATCCTATAATATATTATACTATTGTCTTTTGTTGCGCAACAATTTTTTTACAAATTAGACGCCCTGACAGTCAAATGCCGGAATAAAGCTTTCAAGCGCTGCTTCACCGTCCTGGATAAATCCGTTAGTGATCCCGATCATAAGAGCATGGTCTGTAACCTTTTGGTATTCTCTCTTTTTAAGCCTCCTGTTTAGCTCCGGATACTCTTTTATCTCCTTAACCGGAGTATACTGACTCATGATCGATATGTATATATCATCTTTAAAAGCATCATACAACGAGTCGATCACTCGTATCGAATCCAATGTATGGCCGGGTAAGACCATATGTCTTACTATGACTCCGCTTTTTATGATGCCTTTATCATCAAATGAACACTTTTTCGTCTGTCTGACCATCTCTGCTATAGCTTTCATAGCGATCTTATGATAGTTTGGTGAAGCCGAAAATCTGATAGCCAGTTCTTCATCATAATATTTACAGTCAGGCAGATATACATCAATTAGCCCATCAAGCTTTTTTAGAGAGTCAACATTCTCATAGCCGGATGTATTATAAACTATCGGCAGATCAAGTCCTTCATCTTTTGCGATTATTATTGCTTTTTTGATCTGATCCAAAAAATGTGTCGGAGTCACAAGATTGATATTGCTTGCTCCCTTATCCTTTAGCTCAAAAAATATCTGTGAAAGCCTCTCAACACTGATATCTTTGCCGATCACTCCTCTTGATACCTGGTTGTTTTGGCAGAAGATGCATCTTAAGTTGCATCCTGAAAAAAAGACAGTCCCCGAGCCGCTATCTCCCGATATACACGGCTCTTCCCACATATGAAGCGCTGCTCTTGCTACCCTCAGAGTATCGTTTGAAACGCAGAACCCCTGTTTTACGCTGCGGTCAATATTGCATTGTCTTGGGCATATATTACAATTCATGATATGATCTTATTCTTTTTTAAATATGGTATAAGAACCACTTTTTCGAGCATTCTCTTGATCACTATCTGTATCTCGTCACTGGATCTGTCTATCGGCATTACAAGGCATGATCTCATGCCTGCCATATTGGCTCCCCAGATATCTGTAAATATCTGATCTCCAACAACGAGAATCTTGGACGGATCAAGATTCATCATTTCAGCCGCCTTAAGATATCCTCTTTTATTTGGCTTTGATGCCTTGCATAGATACAGGGCACCGATCTTTTCATTAAACATCTCTACTCGTTCTTTTCTGTTGTTTGATAAGAAAAAGATCGTGTATCCGATGCTTTTAAGTCTATCCATGAGTTCAAGTGCCCGTTCATCGGCAGGAGCTCCATGCGGTACGAGCGTATTATCAATATCGTATATTATCCCTCTGTATCCTTTTTCATACAGTTTTTCATAATCGATTATATATGATGATTCATAGTATTTAGTTGGATATAAACTATCAAAAAGCATATTGATCTCTCACATAAAAAAGTCGTACTCAAAATGAGTACGACCTATTATATCATAAAATCATCAGTTAGTGGCTATAACCCTTCCATCCTCGGAATTAAAGATGTCTTTGCTGCTACCTACAAAATACTGATAGTCCTGAAGAATCGAATCCTGTCTCATCATCGAGATTGCCTGTTCCATATCAAGAAGAGACAGATCCTTGTCCTTGCCTATATAGCCATAATCATTATTCTTGTTAAATGAAAGCGATACTTCATTGGGATCAACACTCCTAGGGCGTCTGTCCTCAATAGGCTCTATGGTCACCGAAGGTTTTGCTGCTTCAGTATTCTCTTTGACCTGAGCTGGTTCAGGCTTGGGCGCATCAACTCTTGGAATATCGTTTATACGATAATCCTGCATATATCTGAAGCTGTCATTGATATTCATAGCCATTATACGCACCGCCTTTCCATAGATTTTTATTTCTCAAATACTATATCGGATAGTTTATACAAATATATTAGTCAATCCTGCACTTTTTAGCAACTCTTTTGTATATTCATGCTTTGGGTTCATGAATATATCGTTTCTGTTGCCTTCCTCCACTATCTCTCCGGACTTCATCACCAGTATCCTGTCACACATCTGATGAACGACTCTTAAGTCGTGAGATATGAATAAAAAGCTTATCCCCATATCCTCGTGAAGCTTATCCATAAGTTTGAGGACCTCTGCCTGAATCGTGACATCAAGCGCAGATACCGGTTCATCGGCTATAATGAGTCTTGGCTTTAGCATAAGAGCTGTTGCTATGCATACTCTCTGTCTCTGTCCGCCGGAAAGCTCTGCAGGATATCTTGACAGATACTCTGTAGTTAATCCTACCTTTGTGATCATCTCTTCGGCAAGTCTTCTTCTGTCTTCGGGTGACATATCCGTAAGATTTCTTAGAGGCTCCTCCATGATGAGTCCCACCTTTCTAGCCGGATTGAGCGAGCCGTACGGATCCTGGAATATCATCTGTGTATTGGGATATTTCTGTATGATCGTTCCGCAGTCAGGTTTCTGAAGGCCTATTATCGTCTTTGCGAGCGTTGATTTTCCGCAACCGGATTCTCCAACAAGACCTAAGACCTCTCCCTCTTTAATATCTATCGAAACATGTTTTAATACATCAACTCTTTCTTTTTTTCTGGTAAAAGACACACATACATCCCTTACTTCTACCATGTTTAATTCATCATCTTTTTCATCAGGCTTTGCTTCGCATTTGGGGATAGCTTCTATAAGCTTTTTTGTATATTCCTCTTTGGGTGATTCAAAGATCTCCTTTACATTTCCCGATTCGACCACATATCCGTTTTTCATTACAAGGACTCTGTGGCACAGCCTGCTTACAAGGCTCAGGTCATGACTGATAAAAAGGATCGCGGTATTTTTTTCCTTATTTATCTTTTTTAACAGGTCGACTATCTGACTCTGGACAGTAACGTCAAGCGCAGTTGTCGGTTCATCAGCGATAAGAAGCTTTGGATTTCCTATAGTGGCCGCAGCTATCATAACACGCTGACGCATTCCTCCGGAGAGTTCATGCGGATACGAATCATAGACTCTGCTTGGATCATCAAGTTCAACATCAGCCAAAGCGTTAAGTGCTTTTTCTTTTCTCTCCTGGGGCGTAAGCTGTGTATGTATCTTCAATGATTCCTCAACCTGCCATCCTATCTTTTTTACCGGATCAAGAGATGTAAGAGGCTCCTGGAATATCATGCAGATCTCATCACCCTGAAGCTGTCTTAACTCGCTTCTTGGACAATCAAGGATATCTTTCCCCTCAAACTGGATCGTTCCCCTCTTTTTCATGTCATGACGGCTGAGCAGCCCAGCTATGGCAAGAGCAGACATCGATTTTCCAGACCCCGATTCTCCCACAAGGCCTACGATCTCACCGCATTCCATATCAAGATCAAAGTCATACACAACCGTCTCGGGGATGAGATGATCATGAAATTCTATATTCAGATCTTCAACATGTAAGAGCTTTGCCATTTACTTTATCTCCTTACTCAGCAGTGAAAATCCAAGTATTATCATGACTATGGTGCATCCGGTGAAAAGGACATATCCGGCATTAGTAAACATATACGCCTGAGCTTCACTAAGCATCCTTCCAAGGCTTGCATCCGGTGGCTGTACACCTATCCCGAGGAAGCTCAAACCCGCTTCTGCAAGTATCGCATTATTGAATCCGATCATTACTGAACTTAAAAGAACTGTCTTTGTATTCGGAAGTATATGAACAAACATGATACGAAGATTGCTCGCGCCTGCAAGACGAGCAGCTTTAACATAATCAAGATTCTTTATCCTGATATATTCGCTCCTTACTATTCTTGCATAACTTGGTACAAATGCGATGCCCAGTGCAAGCATCACCTGATATTTGCCGGTTCCCAGCAAAGAGACCATGACAAGGGCAAGAAGCAGACTCGGAAAAGCAAGGGCAACATCATTGATCCTCATAAGAGCCTCATCTATGATACCTCCGAAATATCCGGTAAAAGCGCCTATAGCGGTGCCTATGATGCTTCCGAATGCCACTGTTCCTATGGCAATTAGCAGAGTGATCCCGCTGCCGGCCATTATCCTGCTGAATATATCTCTGCCGAAGTTATCACAGCCATATATATGCCTGATGCTGACACCAGCAAGCTTGAGTGAACTGTTCATGGCTTCCGGATCATACGGCGTCCATAAAAGCCCGACAAGTGCCGGGATCAGTGTTATCGCAAGCAGTATGCCGCCAAGTATTAAATTGAAACTGAATCGTTTCTGTTTCATCCTAGTCTCCGACTCTCGGATCTACGAGTTTATATATTATGTCAACCAAAAGATTGCTCACTATCACTACACATGCAATAAGCATGATTATTGCTATGACTACTGGATAATCCCTGTTCTGTATAGATGTCAAAAGTATCCTTCCGAGTCCCGGAATACCAAAAACCTGCTCGATTATTATGCTTCCTGCTATCATATCGGCAAGCGCCATTCCTAGAAATGTAATGGTCGGGATCGAAGCGTTTTTTAGCATATGTTTAAAGAATACAGTCTTGCTCTTGTTTCCTCTGCTGTATGCAGTCCTTACATAATCCTTCTTCTTCTCGCCATTGAGCGATGAATACAGCAGATTCAGTACCATTGCGCTTTTAGGAAGAGCTATCGCAAACGAAGGAAAAAACATGAATCCAAAGAAACGGGCAGGGTTTATCTTAATGTTCACAAAGCCTCCCGGTGTAAACATTTTAAAGGTCATTCCGAATATCAGCGTAATAAGTATGCCTGAAAAGAAAGGCGGTATGGCCATCGTTATCTGATTGATTATCTGAATGGCTTTATCGATAGCTGTACCTTCCTTGTATGAAGCGTATACTCCAAGAGGAACCGATATTATGACCATCAGTACCATCGAATACAGCATCAGGGTAAGTGTTATAGGAAGCTTGTCCGCTATCATGCTCGTTACAGTCATGTTGTAGCTGTAACTTTTTCCGAAGTCACCTCTGAGAGCATTAAAAAGCCACTCAAAATATCTCACCACAAGAGGTCTGTCAAGTCCCATCTGATGTCTTAATGACGCAAGCGCCTGCTCTGTCGCATTTGTTCCAAGTCTTGACAGTGCCGGATCTCCGGGAATAAGTGAAAAAGCCACAAAAACAAGGAGAGACACTATAAATAACGTTATAATACAGCTAAGTACTTTTTTGAAAACGTATTTCATAGCATCTCTCCTTACAATATTTTATATTCTGTCAGCTTACTTAACGTAAAGCTTTGAAAAATCCATTACATATAACGGATAGAACTCATATCCGCCGAACTTCTTGTTAACAGCGACAAGGTTTGGAAGATCCTGTATGTAAACATTTGCTGCATCCTCTGAAAGGATCCTCTCGCACATCTTATACTTTTCAGTACGTACATCATCATCAACTGTAGCGATCGCTTCGCCATAAACCTTGTCGTACTCGGGATTGTTGTAATTTACAAAGTTCTTTCCCGAATCGCTTACAAAACGGCCTAACATTGCGCTCGCTGTGAGAGTTGAAGCATCGACACCTACAACCGTTGTTTCAAAGTTACGTCCGATATAGACATCATTTAACCATGTGTCCCATTCAACCAGGTTGATGTTTGCCGTTACACCTATCTTTTTAAACTGCTCCTTCAATACCTGAGCGGTGTCAACATGCTGCTGATAGTTGCTCGCTACAGTTATCGTAAATTCGAAGCCATCAGGATATCCGGCCTCGTTAAGAAGCTGTTTTGCCTTATCGATATCAGTGTTATATGTATCATTCAACTCCTTCATGTAATACTTGCCGAATGCAGGGAACATGCTGGATCCCGTCTCTGTTCCTTTACCGTCTGAAACAAAATCCATTATCTCCTGAACGTCGACAGCATAGCTGAGAGCCTGACGAACCTTTGTATTGTTAAAAGGCTCAACACTGTTGTTGATATACAGTGCCTGTACAAGATTCATGGTACCTTCATAAATATCAAAGTTATCTGAAAGCTGTGCCGCTTGTGTTGTTGAGAGTCTGGCCATAAGATCTATGGAACCGCCCTCAAGATTCATTACGATGGTATCAGCATCAGCAACAATCTTAAGAACAACCGTCTTGATCTTTGCCTTTTCTCCCCAGTAATCATCAAAGCTCTCAAGTATGATATTCTCCTGAGGTGAACGTGATACATACTTGTAAGGACCTGTTCCTATAGGCTCTGTTGATGCGTCAAGATGATCAGCTGGAAGTATCGCCGCAGTCAGATTCGGAAGGAAATCCGTATCAGACTCTTTCAGTACTACCTCGATCGTCTTGTCATCTGGCGTGTTTATCTCTTTTACGGCTGAAAAAGCCGCTACCAAGGGCTCTCCACTCTCAGTACCGGCACATTTATCAAGTGACGCTTTGACATCCTGTACCGTAACCTTTTTCCCGTTGTGAAACTTAACGCCCTCTCTGAGTGTGAACGTATAGACCGTTCCATCCTCGTTGATGCTGTAGTCGCTTGCCACGGCAGGTATCAAATCACCATTGCTATTCGGTTTTACCAAACCTTCAAATACGTTAAATAATACCTCTCTCGTTCCTGCCCCTTCTGCTACATGGGGGTCAAGACTTTCGTCAAGATCCTGAGGTATGCCAATAGTGATCAAAGAATCAGCGTCAGCTGAACCTGCCTTGCCGCCTGCGCATGCGCACAGTGCAGTAGTCATAGCGGATACTAACAACATCACAAGGAATCTCTTAGTAAAATTCCTCATAATATTTTCTCCTTTCTTCTTTCGTGCTTATTATCCATGGATTTCATATGCATTGTCAAGTATTTTTGAAGATACAATCCATAACAAAAAAAGGAACATCCCCCGATGTTCCTTTCTTGCGATAGAACTATGTGCCTATTTTGTCGTCATAACACTCTTAAGCTCATCCATGAAGGTATTGATATCCTTAAACTCACGATAAACAGATGCAAATCTTACATATGCAACTGCTTCAAGATCCTTAAGTTTGTTCATCACAAGCTCGCCGATCACCTGGCTGGGTATCTCTTTCTCCTCCATGTTGAAGATCTCAGTCTCAACTTCGTCGATCAACTGGTTGATCTGAGCAGCACTGATAGGTCTCTTATGACAAGCACGGAGAACGCCTGCCTCGATCTTCGATCTGTCATAAGCCTCTCTGTTGTTATCCTTTTTAATGATAATCAACGGAATGGTCTCTACCTTCTCGTATGTTGTGAACCTCTTTCCGCACTCGTCACACACACGACGCCTTCTTATAGAGTTATTGTCCTCTGCCGGTCTGGAATCAATAACTCTAGTGTTTTCATGACCACAAAATGGGCACTTCATAGTCCTACCTCCGCATAAGAAAAAAGAATGAAAACTAAATCTCTATACATTAATTGACATAATTATAATAAACATAATTCTTTATGTCAACCCTTTTTACACAATATTTTGGAGTTTTTTCCTTATTTTTCGCATTTTGTTACATCATTTGGTATAGTTTAAATATATAATATCTAAGCATTATGTAACTTGTGTACAAGACAATGAGCACAAGACAAAAAAAGAGCTCCCTGTATGGGAGCTCTGATAGCTTTTTATTTCTTCTGCAAAAAATCCGGAATCTTAAGCTGGTTCTCTTCAACCTTGCTCTTGATATCTGCCGGACGCTGTAACTGTGACGTAAAGTTTGTTCTGGGGGTAGGAATTGTTCCTGTAGCACCGCCTATAGTAGCAGGTCTTGGCTGAGCAGATGGTGTAACCTGTCTTGTAACACCGCTCATAGGCATCTGCTGCTGGATAGTTCTCTGCATTCCGGCTGTACCGGGACGAGTGCTGAATATTCGCATATCCTGATTCATATTCTGCTCGATACCTGTAGCTATAACAGTTATCTTACATGTATCAGGTTCACTCGCATCATACATGCATCCGAAGATAACATTGATATCTGAACCTGTTAATGACTGAATATAATTTGCTGCATCATCCGCATCGAACATTGAGATATCACCGGTAACGTTAAGGATGACATCCGTAGCTCCTGTGATCGTTGTCTCAAGAAGCGGAGATTCAACTGCCTGCTTAACGGCCTCGATTGCCTTGTCCTCGCCTTTTCCTTCACCAATTCCGATATGAGCGATACCCTTGTCTCTCATAACAGTCTGTATATCAGCAAAGTCAAGGTTGATAACCGAAGGAACATTGATCAGATCAGTTATTCCCTGTACTGCCTGCTGCAATACCTGGTCAGCCTTCTTTAAGGCATCAGGCATTGTTGTCTTTCTATCTACTATCTCATAAATCTTATCGTTCGGAATAACAATAAGAGTATCTACGCTCTCTCTGAGTTTCTCAAGGCCGGCAAGCGCATTGGTCATACGCGTCTTTGCCTCAAAACGGAAAGGCTTTGTAACAACACCTACAGTAAGGATACCCATGTCCTTGGCGATCTTTGCAACGATCGGAGCCGCTCCGGTTCCTGTTCCGCCGCCCATACCGCATGTTACAAATACCATGTTGTATGCTTGTATAGCTGCAGTAAGCTCATCATAGCTCTCTTCTGCCGCTCTCTCACCGATCTCAGGCTTTGCACCTGCTCCGAGACCTTTTGTAAGCTTTTCGCCGATCTGCAACAATTTGGGAGCCTTACAAAGCTGCAGTGCCTGCTTATCTGTGTTTACGCCTATAAAATCCACTCCACCTATAGCTTCATCAATCATACGATTGACCGCATTGTTTCCGGCACCGCCAACACCTATTACAAGTATCTTGGCTCCGGCTTCTGCGTTATTGGTTTTAATCTCTAACAAAGCTTCTTTCCTCCTTTGCCCCGCATAACGTCACACTCTATATCTTATAATTATTTTTTCCTAAACGCAACAGTTTTTTAAGTTTTGAGAGTAATTACTCGTCCTCTTCAAATGAGGCATATCCTGTTTCAACTGTATAGTTTTGCAATTTGAGCACTCCCTTCCTTCCTTTAAGTTCCGGAAGTATAGCTTTAAGTCTTATTATCTTCTCATCTATATTATCAAAACTGCCCAGTTTTACCCTTGCCTGATCAAAATACAGCGTTACATTGTAATCATCATCAAAGTAGATCTTGTCGACTTTTATCTCATACTTTTCTAGAAGCTGAGATACATCGAGGATGTTCTTGAATATCTCCTCATCTGAAACCGGAAGCTTCTCCCACAGAACTACATGATCAAACTTCATCCCCATGATCTGCGGTATCCCTTCCGTTCTGATATCCGAGGATTCCACCACCGTGCCGTCCTTATCAAAATATATGTACTGGCCCATATATTCAACGTATCCGGCGACAGCCTTTTCATAAATAGTGATCTTTATTGTCGTAGGCGAGAGGATCCTCACGCTCATCGTCTCTATGAAAGGTACATCCTTTATCTCTTTGTTTCTGTATTTTAGCGATAAGATGATCGAGTTCTTTGCAAGGAAACCGTCGCCGATGACCATCTTGTTGATCTCTTCCGTGGTATAATGGGTGCTTCCTTCAACTATAATGGTATCTACGGTGTATTTCTTTACAAAATATGCAAACGCGCATCCCAAAAGCATTATGATCGCGATCGCGATTATGATCATCTTGATAGCATGGGTGCTCAAATTTATCTGAGGTCTTTCAAATCTTACCTTCTCGACCTTTTTCTTCCTTCTTTTCCTTCTTATCTTACTCATAAATCAGAATCTTATCTTGCGGCCCACGCTGTTGACTAAGCCCATCTCGATCAAAAGAAACATGACAGACGAGCCTCCATAGCTTATAAACGGCAGCGAGATGCCCGTATTGGGAACAGTATTGGTAACAACCGCAATATTTAATATAACCTGAATGGAGATATGCGCCATCACGCCTACAACAAGCAGAGCACCATAAAGATCGGTCGCGTTATTGGCTATCACCATTAATCTCCAAAGCAAAAACGCAAACAGCAGCATTATGCATATCCCGCCGAAAAGTCCAAGCTCCTCGCATATCACGGAAAATATCATATCATTCTGTGCTTCGGGAAGGAAGCCCTGCTTCTGAATACTCTGCCCCAGACCTTTTCCGAAGAGTCCTCCGGATCCTATGGCATAAAGAGCCTGAAGTGTCTGGAAACCCTTTCCCGATGCATACGCCTCCGGATCCAGCCAAGCAAGTATACGTGCACCTCTGAATCCAAATTTATCTGAATCTGCCATTTTTGTAATCGCAAATACCAAAAGCGCAACTACTCCTGCAGCCGTTGCAGCAAATACAATAAATTTCTTGTAATCTCTGCTGGCAATGAAAAGCATGACAAACGATATTCCGAAAATGATTATCGCACTGCTCATGTTATCGGTTATCTGCCATACCATAAGGCAAATGAGCGCCGGAGGAGCCATGATGAATACCATGCCCTTCCTTGTATTGATCCCGTCTTTTAACTTGCAGATAAGGCCTGCCACAAAAATGATCATGGCAAGTTTTGCGATCTCTGCAGGCTGTACGGATATCCCTATCCTCAGCCATCTTCTCGCACCGTTAGCTTCATATCCCAGCGGAGTGAGAACCAGCACTATAAGTGCGGCAGATGTAACATAAGCTATACCGGAAAGCTTCTCCCAGAAATGATACGGGATGTAGCTTACAAATATCATTAGTATTATGCCAGCAACCGATGCAGCAGCCTGTTTTTTTAGATAATATGCCGCATCGTTCTTGGTCACTGCCGACATGGATGCTTCGTAGCTGCTTGTGGAATAGACCATGATCAGGCCGAAAGCAACCAAAAAGAGCGTGATCAGGATAAGGCTGAAATCAATATACGGTTTTACTCTGTTTGGATCATTAGTATGGAACTTCATCTGTGTTTTCCCTTACCGCTTCACCTGTCTCCACATTCAGCACATTGCCCGTAAGCGGAGCTAGTTCAACGTCATCGCTGTTCATCTCTTCCTCTGTGACCTGGTTTGACGATGTGACATCACCGCCGTGAGGATCGATATTTCCTTCTTCATCGATATCGGGTGCATCTGTGACCTCAGGCTGTTCTTCCTCCTCAGGCTGTGCTGCCTTCTTTATCGTTATGTTGAGTTCTGCAAGTTCTGCCTCTTCTTTCTCGCTGAGTTCTTCTGTCATATAGATATTCATATATGGAAGTACTTCAGTAAGTATCTGTTTGCAAAGCTTCCTTGCAAATCCAACATTGTCCTGAACCCATGAATTAGGTCTGTCTACAACTATATATATCGCGATCTGCGGATTATCAGCAGGCGCAAATCCCATAAACGAAAGAAGGTAGTTTGTTCTGTCTCTTGGAACCATTTCAGCAGTTCCTGTCTTACCGCCTATTCTGTATCCGGCAGGTCTTGCTTCCTTACCTGTTCCTTCTTCAACAACGCCTATGCAGTAATCAACTATATCCGCAGATGTCTGCTCAGAAATGGTCTGCTTTAATACTCTCGGAGTTATCGTCTTTACTACCGAGCCGTCTGAAGCAGTGATCTTGCTCACCATGTGAGGCTCGTAATAATATCCGCCGTTTATGAGTGAACAAAAGCCTGTGATCATCTGGATCATCGTGACATTAAAGCCCTGTCCGAATGTCGATGTTGCAAGTTCGGTCTCGCCCATCGTATCACCGGAAAAGATCAGTGAATCAGTCCTTGATTCACCATACAGATCTATATTTGTCTTAAGTCCGAAATTATATTTGCTCTGATATTCAAGGAATGTGGGTGATCCGATCTGTCGTCCCATTAGCATAAACGAAACGTTGCACGAATTCTCTACCGCTCCCTTGACGCTAAGCGTACCGCAGCCGCCCTTTTTGTAGTTATGGCACTTGATATTGTGATCAGCTACCTGAAGTGCACCGTTACAGGTATAGTATTCTTCTCCGGTCAGCTTTCCGGCTTCAAGTCCGCAAGCAACAGTGAAAGGCTTGTAAGTAGATCCCGGCTCGTAGGTATTGCTTATACAGAAATTCTTCCAGAGATTTGCAAGATTGGCATTCTTTATCTCATCGTCCGCCAGTTCTTCTTCTATGTTGCTCTCTGTAAGAACGACGGCATCATACGGGATCGTTCCGTTGAGCTCCGATTTTTTCATGCCGATCAGTCTCGAAGTGTCTCTGGGATTGTTAAGATCGAATGTCGGATAACTTGCCATAGCCAGTATGTCCCCGCTATCCACATCCATTATGATGCAGCCAAGATTGTTTGCACCGTTGCCGTCCCTTGCGCTGTTCTTGTATTCCTCGTTGAACTGATAAAGATACTTTTCAGCGATCTGCTGGATATTGGCATCTATCGTTGTGACTATGTTATAGCCGTCTGTAGCGGGTATAGTTGTCCTCTCGAGTGTCTCATCCTCGTTAAGATATCCGTAATCACGGCCGTTTATCCCTTCAAGGACATCGTTGTAATACTGTTCAAGCCCGTACTGTCCGCCTTCGCCTCTTACCGTAAATCCGATCACATCGCTTGCGAGCGAATTGTTGGGATATACTCTCTTATATTCATTCTCAAACCATACACCTGCGATATCAGGATACTCTTCGTTATTGTTATCCATCTCCAAAAAGGCGCTTATCTCATCGTATGTAAGCTGTTTTTTTACAATGTGATACTGTGATGTGGGATTTTGCGTGACATGATTTCTTATAGCCGATATGTCAAGTGTCGGGAAGCATGTTCTGAGTGCATCGAGCGTTGCTTCAAGGCTTTCATCCTTGTCCAGCATGACCTTGGCATCGATTATCATGTTGTAGACCTTCTCAGACGTAGCGAGCTTATTGCCCTTGCAGTCAAGGATGTCGCCGCGCTTGTAGGGAAGTGTTATCGAATTATACTTCTGCTGACTCAGCACCTGCTTTTTATATCTCTCACCGTTATCTCTGGTGATGGTGATCAGCCTTACTCCTAAACCTGCAAAAGCCAGTAATACCATAACAAACAGTATCACCAGCTTTGCCTGCATATCTTTATTGAGTCCGTTTTCAACTCTTATTCTTCTGACTCTTTTAACTCTTTTTTCGCTTTTCAAAACAAATGCTCCTAGTTGATCGGAAGTTCCTTAAGCTGTCTTACGTAGTCGCTACCCTCATCAGATATTGTAACAACTTGTCCCGCTTTTGCATAGGTCATTCCCAATTCTTCTACGGCGATCTGTTTGATCTCTTCAAGATTTACGCTGCTCTCGATGCGTTCAAGTTCCTCGTCGTTTGTGAGTCTTAGATTGTTGAGCTCATTCTCCAAGTAGGCTACTCTCTTTATGCTTACCGTGAGTTCAGCCTGCATCTTTATATAGCTTGTAAGTGTAAGGCAAGCGATAACAACAGCCGCGCCAAGGAAAAGCACGTATCCCGGGCTCATTCTCTTTGCCTTTGCTCTGTTCCTTGCAACTCTGGCATCTACGGGCTTGTAAGGCTTGTTCATCTCCTTTATGAGATCTTCCTTGCGGACGGTATTGCCCTGCAAATATGTCCCTCTTAAATTTCTTGCTGTGTTCGCTCTGGTTGCCATCTTACACCTCTTTTTCAAAAATCCTTAATTTGGCACTCTTTGACCTTGTATTCTCCTCTCTCTCCCTTTGACTGGGTAATATCGGTTTTCTCGTTATTACCCTCCCCTTTGAAACATTGCCGCATACGCATACCGGAAAGCTTGGCGGACATGTACACGGGTTTTCCTGCTTTTTCATCGCCGATTTCACTATCCGGTCTTCCAACGAATGGAATGTTATGATCGCCAGTCTGCCTTTGTCGGCCAAAAGATCGATCATGTCATCCATGCTGTTCTTTAAGACTTCCAGTTCCCTGTTGCACTCTATCCTGATAGCCTGGAAGGTTTTCTTGGACGGATGTCCGTTAACCCTCATCTTTGCCGGTATCGCTGCCTTTATTATCTCGTTAAGTTCATAAGTCGTATTTATCGGCGACCCCTCTCTCGCCTTGACTATGTGCTTTGCGATATTCTGTGCGAAACCGTCTTCTCCGTAATCTCTTATTATCCTGAACAGCTCCTTTTCGCTATAGCCGTTTACTATGTCTTTGGCTGTCAGACTCTGCCTTGTGTCCATTCTCATGTCAAGCTGTGTATCATACTTGTATGAGAATCCTCTTTCTTTTGTGTCTAGCTGATATGAACTGACACCAAGGTCAAGCAGTATTCCGTCAACCTTTTCTATTCCGAGTTCGTTTAAAATGGATCTAATGTTTTCGTAGTTACTGCGGACTATTGTGACATTTTCGAATTCTTTAAGTCTTTCTGTCGCGGCTTTTATGGCATCCTCATCCTGATCTATCCCTATCAGCCTTCCCTGCTCGTTCAGCCTTTTTGCTATCTCATAGGAATGCCCCGCTCCCCCGAGCGTTCCGTCAACATATATGCCGTTCGGTTTGATGTTCAGCCCTTCTATGCATTCATCAAGAAGTACAGATCTGTGTTCAAACTCCATATCCTATATTCCAAATCCGAGATTCAACATATGCTCAGCGATCTCGTTAACGTCATCAAACTGTGCAGTTCTATCCCAGCGTCCCTTGCTCCATATCTCTACTCTTCCTCCGGCGCCTATCAGCACTACATCCTTTTCTAGTTCAGCGTATTCTCTTAACACCGACGGAAGAAGTATCCTTCCCTGCTTATCTGTCTCTACCTCGGCTGCACCGGCAAGAAAGAATCTTACGAACGCTCTGGCTTCTTTGTTTGTGATCGGAAGCGTTTTCAGTTTTTCTTCAAACAGTGTCCATTCCTTCTCGTCATATACGAACAGACATCCGTCAAGTCCTTTGGTAACTACAAAATGTTCACCGAGAGCATCTCTGAACTTGGCAGGGACTATAACTCTGCCTTTAGGATCGATTGTGTGATTGTATTCTCCCATGAACATCGATAATCACCACTTTGTATCACTAACATTCCACTTTCCACCACTTGCTACCATTTTATCTTATAAATTCAGTGATTTCAAGGCAAAAAAGCCGTTCATTGTGGCTGTTAAGATTGTTATCGAAGTCTATCTAAACAGTCCTGTCCATATTTTGTACGCAAAAAGAAAAGAGGCACAATATATTGTGCCTCTTTTCTAAACTCTATAAATCTTTTGTTAATATTCCATAAATCGAATATTAAAATTTCGTCATTTTGACTGTTTGCTTATACATTGAATCTGAACAGGATAACATCTCCGTCCTTAACAACATAATCCTTGCCTTCCATACCCACCAGTCCCTTCTCTCTTGCGGCAGCAAGACTGCCCTGTTCTAAAAGGTCCTTATAGTTAACAACTTCGGCCTTGATAAAACCTCGCTCAAAATCTGTATGTATCTTTCCGGCGGCCTGAGGTGCCTTTGTTCCTATCTTTATAGTCCAAGCTCTGCACTCGTCTTCACCTGCCGTCAAAAAGCTCATAAGGTTAAGGATACGGTAGCTTGCAGCTATCAGCTTATCCAGACCCGACTCCTTTAGGCCGAGATCTTCCAAAAACATAGCTTTTTCTTCATCGTCAAGCTCAGCTATCTCCTGTTCGATCTGTGCACAGATGACAAAGACCTCGCTGTTTTCTTCCTTTGCCATTTTCCGAACTGCCTGCACGTGCGGATTGCTTGCACCGTCATCGGCAAGATCATCCTCCGATACATTTGCAGCATATATCGTGGGTTTTGCTGTAAGAAGATTGTATGAATTAAACCATGCTATCTTATCCTCATCTTCAGACATCGGAAATGTTTTTGCCATGTTCCCTGACTCAAGATGCTCCTTGATCGCCATCAGCTGCTCGTATTCCTTTGCGACAGTCTTATCCATCTTGGCCTGCTTGGCAACTTTTGCGATCCTTCTGTCAAGTATCTCCATGTCAGAAAAGATAAGCTCATAATTGATGGTCTCTATATCTCTGGCAGGATCAACGCTTCCGTCTACATGAACTACATTTGTATCCTCGAAGCATCTTACAACGTGAACTATGGCATCGACCTCACGAATATTTGCAAGAAACTGGTTGCCGAGTCCTTCTCCCTTGCTGGCACCCTTTACAAGTCCTGCTATATCAACAAATTCTATGACCGCAGGTGTTACCTTCTTTGTATTGTAAAGCTTTCCGAGCAGTTTTATCCTCTCATCAGGGACCGCAACAACACCAACATTGGGATCTATCGTACAGAACGGATAGTTGGCCGATTCCGCACCTGCCTTTGTCAGTGAATTGAATAATGTTGATTTTCCTACGTTCGGTAATCCCACGATTCCTAATTTCATTTTATTTCCTCCATGCCCGAATTTACGGGCTTTTTAGTATAATGCAGCGAGGTTTTACACCATTTTTACACCATTTGGTGTAAATAGTTTACACCATTTACACCATTTTAAGCGCCGCCGGTTCATTTTCCTCAAACTGCTTAATGGCTTGATTTTTTGTGTCTTCAGTTACATGGACGTAGGTATCCATCGTAACCTGCAATGAAGCGTGACCAAGAAGTCTCTGTAAAGTCTTTGGAGGTACCCCTCTCTCAATTGCACGCGTTGCAAAAGAATGTCTTAAAACGTGCATAGAAATATGCTTAATGCCTGCTTCATCACATAATTTGTATAGGTGCGTATCATAAGAGCTGTTCTTTGTAGGCATGCCCTTACGATTGACGAATACCAAATCCTTCAAGTCAAGGTATCTGATTTCGCCTGTAAGCCTGTCCTTGAATTCCAACTGAGTATCAAGCTCCGATGCTTCATAGCGATAGTTCCTCGCATCATACAAGCGTGCGAGAATATTATACGCCTTCGAAGTTAACGGAATCTCTCTGTATCCAGCTGTAGTTTTAGGCGGTCCAGCCTCCCACGTGCCTCTGCTATGTCTGTACTCAAGGGCTTTGTCGATTTTTATGGTCTTATTCTTCAAATCGACCGATTCCCATGTGAGTCCGACCAGCTCTCCTGTCCTAAGCCCTGTCTCCAGAAGAAAAACATATTGATCGTAATTGCGAGATCTCTTTGCCGCTTCCAGAAACTTTGCCTGTTCCTCAATTGAAAGCACTTTAATGTCTGACATACTCTTGCGGGCTGTCGGGCACTTCACACCATCCATCGGATGCTTATCAATCACCCCATTTATATGAGCCGCCTTAAAGAATGTCCCCATTGCGATGTATGTCTGAACAACAGTAGAGGGTGAATAATCTTCTTCCATATCAAGTAACACCTTTTTGCAATGGAAGGCACGCACCTCTCCAACCTTTAATCTACCAATGACAGGCTGGATATTATGGACGTATCTATCCCGATAATTACGCTTGGTATTACTGCGTAAATCTGGGATAAGATGATTCATCCAAAAATCAAAGAACTCATCCACCGTCATATCAGACAATGCCGGCAATTCAGCATCGCAGCTAATAATATCCTTTGCAACCATATCAAATGATGCTACAATGCTTTTATGCTTGTCTTCATATTGAGCATCCCGAAGCCAGTTTCTGGCTTGTGGAAGTGTGTCAAAGTACGCTTGCTTACGTTTCTTTGTTTTGGAAACAAAGCGGGCTGTATAACGACCGTCTTTTCTCTGGGCAAGGCCAGTGCCTAATTCCCTACCTTTAAGGTCTTTTCCCATATTGAGCTCCTTTCTGATATCGAGCCCAATACAACCTTTTTATCATATCATTTTGGACCCGATTTTTCAATAGTAATTTCACTTTTTTGTTGCTTCTAAGCCGCATATTTACTGGATTTATCCAATATAATCATGTTCGCTGATAAACCGCTCAAATTCCTTGCGTTTCACAAGTTTCTTAGCACCGACTCTTATAACAAACGGACAGTTTGGTGCCCTCAACAGCTTGTCAATGCGATTCTGCCCAATATTGCTAATCGCTGCCGCTTCAGGAATAGTAAGTACTATCTTCTCAGACACTCTTACCAGTGGTATCTTTTCAACATTGTCATTCATAATTATCTGCCTTCCAATAATCGGGCAAATAAAAAGACCACCCGATAACCCGGTAACATAGCTCCTTGATTGGTCTTAAATACCTATGATCAGTTTTTATTACTGTCATAAGGATTCATTTAATCAAGATGCTACCGGTTCGGATGGTCAGGCCAGATACTATGTCCGGCTACTTCTTATATACGGCAAGAATGCCATATTTTATTTCCCATTGAGAGTGCTCAACACTCAGTCCGATCGTGGCATATCCGGCGATAAAACCACATCCAACTAACAACGCTTCTTCACTGACATGGTAGATATCAGCAAAGTTCACTGTATATACAGCGGGGCATCGTTAAAGCCTGCCCTAAGCTCTTAATTCTTATGGGTTCGACGCAAAAACCTATCTACCTCAAGTTCTCACGTAGAGCCAAAGCCTCCTTTTCAACAAAACACCATATTATGCATATAATCCTATTCCTCGTAATATAGTATTCCCGCAAGAACTCCTTCGTCCGCGCGAGCATTATACTGTACATCAGGGTTAGAGATTAACATACATTCAAGTCGTTCACGTGTGCCAAGGTCCATAGGAATAACCTTATCAACCTCAACAGATTCTTCTTTGTATAACTTCACATTGTATACCGTTTTATCTGTATCCTGCTCAATTAAGAGACTTCTATAATCATTCAAATATTCAAATTCATTGTTTAAGTCCACAAGTTCATTATCCCAACTATAACTTGCCGATTGATACCCTCGAACACGAGGTGGAGTTAATAATGCCGGTATTCTCCATGTACCCCCGATTCTTTGAGCAGCACGTAATTTTCCTCGTCTAAGCTGAGTTCTCGCAGTATTTTCTTCAATGCCATATATTGAGGCGTACTCTGCGGTTGACAAATAAGGTGCTGGCGTTGTCACAAGGGAAAACACCTGATCCTTTACCGCCTGTGGCTGATCATCGTCATCTATTGTTGTTGACTGATGTACCAATAACAGTTCAAACGAACTGTAATCAAACTTAGTTTCATAGATCCATCCGGGCTCAAGCTTGTCAAAAAGCATTACAGACTCTACATCAGAAATAAACCTCTGACAGGTTTTTTCAAATATTCCATACCATCCGGCAGGTCGTACCATGTCATTTGAAGCACTTTCCTTTACCGCAATCAAAACTGATTCTATATATTCAATAATCTCTTTTTTTGTACGCATCATACGCCTCCTTATAATTGGATTGTATCATTCCATTTAGGGTTTGTCAACCCTTTGTGTATTTTCGTGATGGCTTAGCCGATTCTGTATATTTCACTATGATTTCCTCTACTGAAATAATATCCCATTATTGGGCTAAAAATCTGTAGGCATTTTAGGGTCACCTTTTTAAATATTTAAGAAACGTGCTAAAGGAACATAAAATGCCACAAACGCCACAGTCCTGTCTAAATGTAGAAAATAGTCTGTTTCGCTGTGGCATTTTTCAAGCCCCAAGCATTTACGGGAAGATCTCTTCTATCCTGTTATTCCTTAAATACTCACCGATCTCCTCCGCGAGCTCCGGGTGCTCCATTTCGTATTTCAAAGCCTTAAGCACCTGATCACCCCTATATTTGATTTGGGCAGACTCAAGGCATTGATGAAGAGCATCCGAAACGTCAGCGGCATTTCTGTTTTCATACCCCATGTATGAATCACCCTCAAAATCCTCTACCAAAGTCTCATATGTAGTTCTATGCGCATGAAGCCAGATAAGTACATCCTTTATTTGTGCTAATTGTTTGTTCGTCATAATTCGTTATCCTCCCATTATTTGATTTCAATTTCTGTTTCAGTAGTAGGTTTGATTTTGCCGGTTTGCTTCTTTCCGCGGGCGTGGGGTATCGTATTTCTACTAATGGTTGCTTCATATTCCTGCATCGCTCTCTTACCGATACTTGAATTAATGAAAGCCATCATTTTCGCTTCTCTACGATTGATATTTTGCTCCCTCTCCTCAATTATTTGTTCCTGCTGCTGCAATGCTACTTGCCGATTCATCAGATCTTTTTCCATCTCAACTAAGACAGTTCGACGCTCCTCCATCTCAGCTTTTTCGCTCTCCATTTTAAGATGTTCGACGGTGTCAAATGATTTTTTCTTACTCCCATTTCCGTAGGTAAAACCGTATATTTCTTTTGTCAGCTCGTCAACTTTTCTATGAAACTGCCGTAGACTTGATCGTCCCGGAAAGAACTTCTTGCCATTTAGTTTCCCATCGATTATAGGCATAACATACATATGCATATGTGGGCGGCTCATAACATGTTCTCCAGTCTCGGGATTTATATAATCGTGGACCTCATCGTAATGTATATATTCCGCTATAAAAACCGTTTCCGGATGCTCTGCTTTAAGTATATTTTCAACCCCGGCAATCCAAGCATTTCTCTGCTGTTCAGTATCCTTTTCCTCATCTGGTTCTGGCAGCGGCCCTTCAATGGCCAAAAGACAAGTGCGGTCAATCCTCTTATTCGCTCGTTTTCTCGAGTCCAATTCCTTCAAGGTATCATCAAAACGCTTCCGAACTTCTTCATATGATCCACCGATTTGGTAATTTTTATACGTCATATTCTTGTTTATGTGCTTGTTGGCATGTTCGGCCTTCGTCCTCATAACCTTGTCACAGTGTGCAAGTAATCTTGCGACTTGTGCTTGCTTGCAAGTTGCGACATTAAGGCTGCTCATATAGCATCACTTCCTCTCAAATATTTATCCGGCGTTTCGCCGGACGTTGCCGGAAGGTTTAGCATTTTATACCTTCGCATTCGCGAAGGTTAAAATGCCATGGGGATACCCCCTGGACCCCCGGTTCCACAGATCCGCCACACATGACATAAAGTCATGTCTGCGCTTTTCTTTCATTAAGAACCCGAATGACATATTCACGATTCTCCAAAATCATTTTCTTAAACTGCGCTCTCTCTTTGTTTATAGCCTTCTGTTTCTTCTTTAATGCTTGCAGCTGTTCAACCTCTTTTTTTGTCATGTTTAAAGCCATTTTAATTCACTCCTTTCTCTTCTCAGGGAACAAAAAACCACCCGAAATTGAAAATATCTACAAATAATTTCAACTCGGGTGGTGTTTTAACAGCCACTCATGGACTTCATTATATTATTTCATGCGCGACTCATAATTGAGTCCACTGATTATCTATCAGCGGGGATCGATAATGGTCTCCCTTAACCAAATATTATAATACCATATTTTTCCGAAAAACTCAATATTTCAGCTCAATTTAAACAGCCTTATTCAACATTTTTCTTTAATTGTTTAAACGCATCTTTGATGATTCCTGCCATAAGTTTTCTTCGTTCCACAAGGAAATCCTCGTACTTCATTTTTTCCCATCCGTGTGGAAGCGCGTTCTCCTTTTCCATTTGAAGTATCTCTTCTTCAGAACGTCCGGCACACACAATCGGGTAATATACCGATGGTGCATCATCAAGGATATCCATGTTATCTTTCCAATCGATAAATGCATAATTCGCCATCTGGTTGATCATCGAATCTTTATATCCCTGTGAACGTAGATAAGCCTTCGGGAAAAGATGATGTTTCTCCAATGATTTTCTATTACCATCTGTACCCGGCTCAAACAGTTTTGAAACCAGTAAGCTGCTCTTGGAAAACAGAATCTTTGCATTCATGATATTCAAAGACGCAACATAAGCGTTCCATGCATTATTACCTCTACCGGATACAGCAAGACCTTCTGTTCCGAGTAATGTAATATCGAAATAATCATTGGTTAGTCTCTCGTTTACTCTCGAAAGAATAAAGTGCTTGTATTCATCCAACGTTTTCAGCTCTTTTATGCTATTCAAGTGATTTTCGACCGTAGACTCAAAGGATCCGGTATACAGCGAAATCAAAGATGCATAGAAGAACCACAACGATGTAAGATGCATGTTATCGTTGTATGACGCATTAAACCGATGCTTCGCAATAAGATAAAAAGCATATGAGTAAAATATAGCATTTCCTGAAAGAATCATATCACCAGACAAATATCCGGCGTTCATAATCGCCTTAAGGAATTCATGCCAAGTATGAACATCCAAAACATCTGGCAATTTAGCTTTAAGGGTATCGAATCTTTCTATACGGAGAGTATCATCAACAGCACCCTTTTTATCAAAATCAGCACCACGCAGGAGCTTATATCCATATTTCAAACGTGCTCTGTCAAATGCGTATGCTATAACTACTCGAATGATATCCTGTGGATCTATGATTGTAATCTGATTATAAGATGTTGTCTTTCCTTTTGCCGGAGCTGTCGATTCCTTGCAAAAATCTTCTATTTCTCTACGTCCATCATCCCAGTATAGTGATAACAACGTAAGAATAAAGTCATTCTGCTTCAGCGGAACTCCACCAGAATTAACACGTACAAATATCTCAGAAACATCCTCTTCCTCGGCATTGGATTTAATACTAAAAATGGGAAGTGTGTGCGTCTTAAGATTAAATACTCCATTGATATGATCTGCTATAATTGCCTGCTCATCATCGGAAAGAGTTTGCTCTTTCGACTCACGGTATGTCTTTAATGCCTGAATAAAATCGCCCGTGTACTTAAATGCATTGCTGGTTGTAAATAACTCGCTGATATTGTATATCCATTCCGGATCTTTCTTGGTAGCATTAGTTCCCACCTCGAACTTATCTTCCAGCGGACAATACGAAATAATGATTGCTTTCTCGTCAAACTTGGAATTGATAACCTTCTTCCCTTTAATCACTGCATAAAGAGATGTCAGGCGTTGCTGCCCATCTATGATTACTTCCTTCGGAGAGTCGTAGCTATGCGCATCCGTGCCTATCACTTTCTTTTTGTCCAATGTCGGACACTCCCACAGCATCAGATAGCCTATCGGATAACCGCGCATCATAGAATCAAAAAGATCACGAACTTTTGTATCCTTCCAGATAAAAGGTCTTTGAAGTTCAGGAAGTCCGAGTTCCCCTGTATCTATTTTTTCTATCAGCTGATTAACCGTCAGCGTGGTATTACTAAAAATCTCCGGCATAGTTGCTAATCTCCTTTGTTTCTATACTTCTGACAAGATTTTCTTAAGCGCTTCAATCTCTTCCGCGGATAAGGTTACGCCTTTCCCCATCTTTGCATGTTCGGGAGCCCAGTCTCTGATATCATATTTGGGTTCACGCCCATTCCAAGAAATCAAATTAAGCTCCTTTGTCCATCCTTTGGGCGAAGTGGATAACACTCCCAGCTCATCCACGATTGTAAAGTCAAATTCTTTGTTATCAGCCATTATTTTCCACCTCTTTTAAGCCACCAACCGGGGCGACGATCCGTTGCCTTCCCACCGGTAGGAGCAAATGCAAATTCATATCCAAACCTGTTACATGAATCTGCAAATTCCTGCAGTTCCTTGCCACCGACAATCCAAAGGGCTCCTTTTTTATCTCTCAGATCCACATACTCAATGCCGGCGTCTTCGATAAGTGAGATAATATCTTTATTGCCTGTCACGGTACCTGACTTAGGCTTTGATATTGTCTCCTTAGAGGGTTTATCACTACCGCCTTCTTTAGCCTCAACACCAGCATCATCCCCATAAAGCTCATCTATCACCTGTTGCAGCGTTCCATCCTTGGCATATGGAAGTGCATCCACCTGACGGAAATTATGCTTTGTGATCTTTACATCCTCATCAAATCCGAGAATATAACTGGTAGCAATCTTGTAAATGATTTCCGTAGGAGCCAGACCGTATACCTGTTTTTCAAAGATATGACGAAGTCTGTCTTCCTTATCAGGATATAACTCTTTCAGTTTCTTACTCTGATACAGCCTCTTTACAATCTCTGTAATATACAGTCCTGATTTCATGTACGGATCAATAAAAGTCTTATCCGGCATATCAAAACATCCGGGATTCTCCTCTTCCAGATAATCCACCATTTTCTTGACCACATCCTTGGGTGTGAATATCTGGTTGGTCTTCTGAGGAGGAATATAATCAAAGATGTCCTCTGTATTCTTTTCATCGAAGTAGTCAGCAAGCTTTTTCTTAAGCGTTACAAACTCCACAATAGAGTCATCAAATACAACTTCATCAAAGACATGACCCTCGAAATGCTGCTGTTTTCCTTCAGAATCAATATAATCAAATCCGTCACGCAGCTGTCTGAACTCATCAAGTGAGATACTTGTCACCTGCTTAAATACTTCATCCGGCACTATTTCATCAAAGTTTGCCAATGTGATATCTACAGGCTTATTGCTCTCGGTCTTCTTATCGCTGTATGCCATGATAAAAGATGGTATTGTACGAGAGAAGCCACGCAAACGATCCCTGATGTCATCCATAATGTCTGTTGCACGGCGCTGCTCTTTTTTCTCCTCAACGGTACGTGTGGTCTCTTTCTTGGAATCCTCTTCAAACTGATCCATGATATCCTGAATCTTCTGAGTAGTTTCTGCCTTAAGATTTTCCTTTTTCTCTACGTACTCGTCCTCAAATTTCTTCTCGATCTGTTCCATAGCCTGTTCGATTTCAGCAGCTGATTTATTTGTAGTATCAAGCTGTTCAACCGCTTCCTCTATGGCTTCTTTCTTCTCCTGTTCAAGGATGTTCTGCTGTATCTGATAATCAGTAGCAAGGTCATGAGCTACCTTCTCAGCCTTCTGCGTGAGCTGATTGGTAATCTGATTTGTATCAGATTTCTTCATATCCTCACCATAGGACTCTTGGGCATCCTCTATGACACTTGCTGCCGTGTTGGTAAGCATTGAAGAAATTGATTCTGCCAGCTTAGATACACTGTCTTTATCCGTTGCCTGCTCAACAAGATCATCAATAGGCTCCGTGATCTCTGCATATTTCTTATCCCCGAATATCTGATCAACCTTATCCTGCGTATATTCATCGGTTGCAGATACATTTCCGTCATCATCGACTTCAAAGCCATCAGAAGATGCGATCACAATATCTGTTGACTGATGCTGCTTCTGCTCTTTTACAGGCGTAAATTTATTGATGATATCAAGCGCATCTTTGGGAATATTGAACACATTCCTGATATTGAACAGGAAATTGCTCATAAATCCACGGCGAACCACTTCCTGCGAACGGATCTTTCTCGGAATGGTAAGTACCTGTTCAGGATTAAGGGATACCAGCTCTCCGTTTTCATCCTCTGCTATGACAGGGAAGAAATTAAGCAGTTCCTGTATATTCTTCTGTCTCTGCTCTACTGTGCCGCCACCGCCGGAAGTATTGGGATTCAGATTGTTAGCAAACTGCTCAAATACGGTAAGCGTTCTTGCCGGATCAAAGTCAAAGACATATGCATTTTCCTTACGCCTAAATTCCGGATTTCCGGCACCGTCTGTGCTTCCTGTGGTAATCAGGCACGGATTTTGCGCTCTGAATGCAGCCTGCATATATAATGACGGGCTGGATATATTTGACAATATGAGTACAGCAGTCCATTCCGGTATGGTTACACCGGTAGTGAGCTGTCTAACGGAAAGAGTGATCGTCTTATCATATTTTTCAATTGCATCGATTACCTTATCATATGCCTTATCGGACACATCTTCATCGCCCTTGCTTCCTGCTCCAACCGCAGCAATGACATGATAATCCTTAAATACAGGGTGGTTTTTCAGTTTCTTTTCCAGAGCATACACACTATCCACCCTGTCAAGAAGCCATAATGTATGCTTAAGTTCATCACGGAGTTCCTCTGACGAGAAGGGATACTTCTCTTTTCTTGTCAGGGCATCAAGGAACATATCGACCTGATCGTTATATACGAAGCTTGCACCACCGGCCAGTTCCTTTGTCCTGAAAAACTCCCCGAGGTCAAAAGCATACTCCTCTGTCTCTCCAAGTATCTCCACACCCTGCTTTATCTTGTCAGCAACGATTTCCGACATCTGATAGGTGTACATATTAAGCTTAGGGAGTACCGCATACGGATTGTCCGGCTTTCCCATAAGAGCTTGTTTTTTCTGCTGTTCTTCTGCATATGTCCAGTTAAAGATGGCCTCTTTTCTGAACTTTGCATTTGCAAGTGCCTTAAACGGAGTGCCGGAAAGATGCAGCGTAAACTCCCTCTTAATATGATTAAAGGCTGTATCCGTCTTATAGGTATCAACACCCTCATGAGCTTCATCTATCACCAGAAGATCCCATTTTATGGTACTGATCTCCCTGAGTTTAGGTAGGTCTCCACCGAAGAAGCTCGACCCCTTCAGATCCTGAAGAGACAGGAAATAGATCATACCCATCGGATCGGCTTTCTTTTCTATTCTACTCTGCTCATCCTGCTTGTATGTCTCATAGGGGATGACCATACTCTTTCCCTTAAGTGCATCAGTGGAACTTACAAAGAAATATCCGCTCTGTCTTCCGAGGAATTTCATGTAATCGGAATACCAGCTGTTAGCGATAGCCGGTCTGTTGGTCACAATAAGGACTTTCTTTGCTCCCATCCGCTTGGCTACATCATATACACAGAGAGTCTTTCCAAACCTCGGCTTAGCATTCCACAGAAACTCCCCTCCGGGATTATTGTTCTTGTAATCAACCGTCATTTCGACAGCTTCTCTCTGCTCATCACGGAGTGTATAGGGCAGTATTTCATCAGGGTCAACAGTTATCCTACGATGGCGGAAATCCTGAAGCATTTCTTCTGCTTTCTTTGGCTCAATCCTGAACCATTCGGTCAGTTCCCCTGTATTGATGCTTCTTAATCGCTCAATTCCATATGCTTCAAGCACCTTATGAAAATCATGATCTCTGAATATCTCTATCGTGCCGGAGAAAACAGCATTTTCCGTCCACTCAATCTGATATTCCACATCAGATGTGTTTGTCTGCTCCCCAATACGTGCTTCAGCATCTCTTTCGGTGTCTCCAATCTTGGTACAGCCATCATGCCTTCTGATCTCAGGAGTGGTATAGCCGTATATGATCGGTATGACGAGTTTTGAAGTTTTTACATTCGGTTTACTCATGCTATTCCATCTCCTTTACATTAGTTTCGATAAAATCTATTTCCTCTTTCGACAGGCCGTATTTTTTATATAGCTGTTGGTCTATCTCTGGGATTGTTTTGCTCCAGTCGATATCTGATTGTGGTGTGAAATCTTGAAGAGGTACATACCGCCACTTATCAGGAGTTAAATCTTGTGTAGTCTTCAGTATTCCAAGCATTGCTCTTGCAAATTTTGTCTTAATGTATTTAAGTGCCGCTTCCACTTCCCCTCTATCGTCAAAGAATCCTATACTAAGAAAGGTTTCAGTAGCCCCTATTGCTGGCTCACAAATTATCGGCATAGATAATACTTCTCCAAGCGTACCAACTCCATTCGCTTTTGGTAAGAAGATTTTATACTTATCGAGATTGACAGGCGAATTCACATATTCTCTTCTGACCCATTTAAATACCCTCTCATTATTTACCCTGCCAAGAATGCGTATATAATCAAAGCCATCTCTTGGCTTTTCATCATAAAAAATCTGCGGCAAACGATCCATTATATTGGTGGACATATCATAATCATGTCCTTTACTAAGACAGCCTATATTCTCTCCTTTATCGTTTTCTTTATATCGTGCATCAGGATAATCTTCATGCATTTTATCTGTCAATCTGTATGCAGTACGTGTGATTACAACCTCACTAAAACTGCTATAATCCGGATGTGACTTTACTTTCTTCAATACAGCATTTAATATATCGTTCGGTGTAAAGGTTCCTATCGCTCCAAAATCCGAATTAATGTCGTGATAAGTGATCGCAACACCACCTTTTATATCTGTATTACTAAATACTTGAGTACAGTCTTCCTCATACTCCAATACCTTAAAGTGTGGATCATTAAGCATTTTCTCGTTCCATGCCTTTGGAGTTGATCCCGCATTAAAAAGAAATCGTGCTGGGTGAATTAATTCTACCTTTTCAGCAATATCACACGCTGCATCCATGAATTTATTATAAACTGGGGGCGCAAAACCTTTATTATCCCCAAGGGTTTCATCTTGATATGGCGGATTTCCAATACAAAAATCGAACTTCATGTTTTTTTATCCTCTCTTCATACTGTTATATGTCAATGACTCGTTACTTCTCCAGTCAAATATTTTACAGTTTACTTCTTCCGGTTCTGTATCATTTATTCCCACGGCATAATCAAACAACGATAGCTGTTGATACTCTTCCTTTGGCTTACCGAATGGAATCGTACCGGTGATACCATCCATCTGCCACAGATTCCAGACAATAATATTGGTGATCTTCTTTATAACTTCATCATCCGGATCGTGCCCCCACCGGTCATTCATATATTCCACAAATGTCATCAACAGGTTGATTCTGGCAATAAGCAGGTTGTCTCCTTGAAATTCATACCCGTATACGCTCTGAAAGGCTCTCATAGCCCATTTTAGCCAATCTTTCTCGTTATCCGTATTCTCATTTACTATCCGCAGCTTCCTGTCTAGGATACCTATACGCTCCCTGACAGGGATGATCTCTGCTGTAGTAGTATCATATCTGGATACGATATACGGTGCTTCACCGCAGGTAATCTCCAATCGTTTGGAATCAACATATTTCTGCCAGTCTTTTGGCTTTGCAAATTCAATTTTATCCACATTGATGACCCATGTATGCTCTACTTCCCGGTTAAAGACCTCTTCTCGTCCAAACCATTCCGCATCGCAGTGATTATTCATCTTGTTGCATATCCATGACGGGGTAAAAACTTCAGCTTTCTTTTTTGTGCGCTCTGACTGTTCTTCCATGCTTTTAAGCACGCGGGGCTGAATAGCAAGCGCATCGAAGCCTAAAAGAATCTGCTCTGTTATCTGCGTTTTTGCATCTACATCGAAGTCAGCATATGCATCCGTGGCAAATATGATATTCTTTTTCGTAGTCTTATCCTTAAGAAGCGCATTCAGCACATTCTTTACCGGATACTCTTTTATATTGATCAGTTCCATTATCTGATTATATCCCTTTACCAGTCCAATAATACGGACTCAAATCTTATATTGTTTCATCTAATAGTTCTCTTTTATACTTGTAGTAAGTATTTTTATCAATGCCAAGCATTGCAATAAGGTCTTTATCTGTAACATTTCCGCCAAATGTCTTACTGAGTTTTGCAATCTTTTTCTTCGATACTTCTGCTTTTTTTGTATATACTCTCGTTCCTCTGACGCGACCTATTTGCTTTCCATTAATTCGTGCCGTTTCTATTCCCTGTTTTGTCCTTTCGGAAAGATCATCACGCTCTTTTTGAGCCTGCTCAAAGGCAATCTTTATCTGCTGCTCTGCAAGTGTAAGCAGGTATTCATTAACTCCCTCTAATATGACATCTACATCTGTTCCCGTCATCGGTACCATAGTCTTTGTAGCATCCCGATATACGTTTGTGCTTATATACGGCTCATTAATATATACAAGATTAACACCCTGATCATATAGTTTCTTATACAATTCAAATCCTTCTTTGGCATTTCTGCTCATTCGAGAAACCGAGTCAAAAATAATGGTATCCCCGGGCACTACTTTCGAAAGAAGTTTTTGAAACTCTTTTCTTCCTGTTGTCTTTGTTCCAGTAAATACTTCCTCATAAATCTTGGCAGTAGGTTCCACAGCCCTTATGTTGCGTAGCTGTCTCTCTATATCCTGTTTTGCTGTTGAGATTCTTGCATATCCATATACCATGACAGACCTCCTTTCCGTCTGTTCAAATATGAATCTTAACGACCGTTTATATTCATATATAATAATAACATTCATTATTGAATATATCAATATAATTTTATTACTTTTTAGATGTAACCTCTAATCTCATATATTTTTCTATTTTCCTTTACGTTTTGTAAAATCAAGCAATAATAAGCTTCCTTTTTACACCAAACCATTCCTTCCCCAAATCGTTCTCGAACATCCCCTGTTTATATTATTATTCTATAATTCAGGCTTGACGCTTCCCATTTGGGATGGTATACTCCTTTTATAGAAATCATTTTATGAAAGGATAATTTGACATGCAAACAAAACCTCTCCCCTTCGAACAGGTCAATATGCAGATTGTTAGACATCGAAATAAAAAATACAAGCCAAAAGTCGAGACTATTACATATGACCGCTATCTTGCCATTGGAGGCAAAGACAAAATAGTTGAGCTTTTGCATCTTCGCGGAAAAAGGATCCTGTTGATATCTCCAACAGGTTCCGGAAAAACAAAGACTATGATTGATGCTTTCGAGGAAAACAGCAAATACTTTAATGACAATTATGGTATCCAGCCCGTTCAGATTATCGTTACACCTAACCGGATACAGAACCTCCAAAACGAAGAAAGTTACTCAATATCCGCTGTTGTCGGTGGTGTTACAGTGTTTGATTCCACAATACACAATTCCAAAGGGATGTCAGTTGTCGCCGATAAGCTCATGCAGCTTTTTAAAGAAATCAGGGATGATAAACATATTGTATTAGTAATTGATGAAGCCCACGACATTCTCGTCGAATCTATAGATTATCGTTCCACGGCAGTTAAAAACCTTAATCGTATTGCTGAGGAAGTTATCAAACGTAACGGAACTGTCATATTTATGACGGCTACTCCTGAACCTCTTTCACTTTTTGAATTCGATGAAATAGTACACTGCGAACCAACATATCCAACACCTATGTCTGACCGCATAATGCTATACACATATACCGATGATAATGTGACTGCTATTGTATCTGCGGTACATGATGCAATTATAAATGGTAAAAGACCGTTGGTATTTATCAACGACAAGAACATCATGGGCGACGTGATAACTTCTCTAAAGAACGATTATCACCATGTTGCTCTCCATGTCACAAGCGAAGACAAGGGTATGACTGCAAACTATGATCGTGAAACAAAGGAAACAATAAAGCACTATAAAAATCAACTTTTTGGTAGCATCGTTGAGCATAGTCTATTACCCGGTTATACAGAAGGCGATACGCCGGTAAAAGTCGATTGCTGGCTGACGACCAGTATGATAAATGTGGGTACGAATATCAATGGAGTTACGGATATTAATGGTGAATCTATCAAGGACACTTCTATTCTTCCGATTTATGCTTGCCTCAACCGCAATCATGTTGATTCGAATATGATTCAGCAGTTCTTTGCCCGAGTGAGGTACAAGGTACCGGAATACCAGATCCTCTGGCATGAAAAGAAAGCAATACTGATGAGTGACAATACTTATAAATCTCTTGATGAAATGTATAAAGAAGATACAACAATACTTGAGAATAGGATTGAAAAGTTTAAGGAATTTCATCAATGTCTAATGAAGATATTTCCCAGTATCTCTTCCAAGGATACCTCAAAGGTCATGAACAGCGTTTTATCATGCGAATCAATACAGGGAGACCGTGATGATCATCACTACTCCATTTCATACGATCCTAAAACAAACAGCATCGTAGCGGATAAAGTAGTCGCATGGAAGAATACTTATGATGAGTTCATGCAACAACATTATGACTATCGTTGTATTTTCACTGACAAACTTGAGGAGGAAATCGGTATTCCTATAATGGTAACCGAGCTTAATGTTAATAACATCAATGATACCCATTCCAACGAGTTGCTTATGGATATCATAAACGCCCTCTCAGTCGGTCATAATGTATCACCACAAGATATTGAATCCATTGCACTCTCCAGCACTTACAAGTGGTATGATAATGCAGTAAAAGCTGGTGCTAATAAAGAAGAAGCCAAAGAAATTGCATTAAGCATGAACAAAAACCATCAAGCGGAGTTTTACAATGAAACGGTAAAAGCGAACATAATACATCATCTGGACTCAAACGATATTGAGTTCATCTCAGAACTATGTCTGGAACGCAGACATAATCCAGATGAGATCCCTGTCAATCTCAAAGATAAGATAAGGCTCCTGGAAGTATCCGGATATTGGAAAGTCTTCAAAGCCGGACTTTCAAAAGGCTTAAATCTTAAGCAGATCATTGAACGTATTCTTACACTTGAATCTGTATCTGATGTGCGTGAATGGCTTGACGAGATTGAAGTACGCAAAAGGAATCAATTATATCTTGAAATGATAGAAAACGACAACATAGAATTAAAACGATTCCCTGGAAAATCAGCACTTGAACAGTTTTTCATCCTCGAAGAACTTTACAAATGCAATAAATCTGGCAATATGATACAGAAAAAAATCACAAAAGACATAGTTACGCATCTCTGTGAAGGTATTAACAGTTGGACTGAAATAAGAAAAGTCACCAAACACCAATACTTACCCTCGCAAATTTGGGCCTTGATCAAATTAGTGTTTTGTGTAAGGGATGAAGTAAACACCAGGAGAATCCATTCCTTATATATCCGCAGTCTTAAACTGCCGCGCTCAGATTAATCGTAAAACAGACTGCCAATAACCCCTATGTTTTTTGGCAGTTGCTAAAAGTGCCTCAAACCCAGTAAATATGCGGTTTGCGAGCATTATCAGAACCCATAATTGCTATGAATGTTTATTAATTAATAATTAAAATACACACGTACTCGATAAGCCCTTTATTAGCCTGTACTCGCCCGGGCAGTATTCAGCTACTCATATCTTGCTGCCCGCCACGTTCACCGACAATTGTAACCGTACACACCGGCATTTTCACCGCAATATGATAGGTGATAAGATGCCCACCATGAAAGGAGACAACAACATGGACAGAACAACTTACGACAATATTTTCCTGATGCTTCTTAACGGCGATCTTCTACTCCGATTCGGATATCTCATCTATGAAGAGGATGCCGTTGAAGAAGATAACCCAGACCCAACAGGTGAGCCACTCCTTGATGATTATTTTTTGATTGGTCTCAAGGAGAATCCGAATGCCTCATCTAAATATGCCGGCAAAGGCTATTCCTCTTGGATCTATGCATCATCTACTCCTGGAATGGATTACAGCTCTAACGACTGGAAGGATGAACTCGTGGATAATTTCTTGGAGTCAATTACAGCGGCAGAATATGATGAGGTATTATCTCTTGCAAAGAGATATACCACTACTCTCAAGCATTATCACCAGAAAATCTGTGACGGATATAAAACTATCCCGCAGCAAGTTAATCCATTTCACGACAAAGCAGATTAAGCATACACTATTGACACGAGCCTCGCGGGACTATGATTTCATGGCAAAGCGGCAACCAGCCCCATCGCGGTTTGCCAAAGGCGAAGAAGCCTATCATAGCCCCTCCTCATGTCAATAGTGTGATCTCTCATAACTCTTTCTGAAATAACAACTTTCTTGCTCTTTTGACATTCTCTCGGATTGAGTATGCCACATATTGTACGGCATTCCCCTCTTCACAATCATCACCAATCTGTTGCATAAGTCCATAGGCGATATACTGCAAGGAGTCCGCAGCAGTCTCTATCCGATACAAGAGATCGTCAGCTTCATGATTATCTTCCATTGTGCTCCTCCTTCTGAAATCAGCATATCTCATATTGCGGAAAGATAATAGTCTCGCATTGTAGCATATCATTACTCCACTGTAGGGTATGTTTGTATCATACTCTGAGTATTTCATGCTTTCAGTCTTTATAATACTCACTGTATAGAATGTATAGGCTTTCTTTCGTCATATTTCAGTTTTCCCCCCACGCAAAAAACATAATCCCTATTTGGCAGCTACAGCTGCCACTATCTCCCTAAAAAAGGAGGTCAAACCACATGGCAAAGAATAATCACACGCCGAGTCCGGCATCTTCCGATGTAATCGAGATCAAGAACTACCCGGCATCGCTCATTCATGAGCATGTTTTATCCGATGACGGCTCCGTATTCAAGACTCTTTCCTTCCGTTTTAGGGATGCGTGGGCTTCAATTATCCTTCCTGAAGGATCCGTGTCACAGAGCGTATCCAGAAAAGGAAAAACCATCGAAGGTAGGCAGAACATCCTGCTTGGAGATCCCGAACAGGTACGCAATGTATCGATTTTGGAAACCGATGGCACATATCGTCACCAGCCAATGTTCGCAAAAACTATCCTGTCCTCAATCATGGAGAGCCGTCAAGAGTATCTGCGATCCATCGCAGTGTAAAGAAAGGAGCATGCGCATGCTTAATTATTCAGAATTCAAAGATGCTATTGCAGCACAGATCAAAGATTATCTTCCTGTGGATTATTCTGATGCAGATGTATCAATTACTTCTGTCCTGAAGAACAATACCACGCGTCTTGATGGTCTCAGCATCAGAACCCCGGAGTCCAGCATCTGTCCGAACATTTACCTCAATCAGTTTTTCACTGATTACGAGAATGGGCGCAATATCGAGGATATCCTTTCAGACATTGCACGTATTCGCCAGATGCACAACAATCCGTCAGATCTCGATGTATCAGCTATCACTGATTTCAGCCGTGTCCGAGACAGAATCGCCGCAAAGCTGATCAATACAGATAAGAATCGGGAATATCTCGAAGATAAGCCCCATACGGATATCGCCGATTTGAGTGCAGTGTACTATATTAACCTCGGTACAGATTCCTGCGGAAGTATGACCACGGTTATAACAGATGCTTTGCTGTCGCAGTACGGTGTTACCGTGGATGAACTTCATGAGATAGCCATTCAGAACATGGGTTCAAAAGCCCGCTTTTGCTCCATGTTTGAGGTTTTATCCGAGCTCATGAGTTCTGAGATGCCGGAAGGACTGTGCCCGGCAGACAACATGATGTACGTACTCACTAATGATTCCAAGCTTAACGGTGCTGCAATGCTCTTGTGCCCAGATACAATGGATAGAGTCGCCGAACAGGTCGGAGCATCGTATTTTATCATATTGAGCAGCATCCATGAATCCCTCGTAGTGCCGTTCAACGACGGGCTGGAAGTTGATCAGCTTAAGAATATGGTACATGATGTCAATTCCACTCAAGTGGCTCCCGATGAGATCTTGTCTGACAATGTCTATGTATATGATTATGATAATCACTGTATCGTTGCTGCAGCATAACCCCTATCCAAGAGCCAGGGCATCCGCCTTGGCTCTTTTCATATGTTTTTTTCAGAAAGGAGACCTGTTATGTCATACCACAATAGCCTCTACGACGATATGGATGAGCCTGACTTTTATGCAGATGATTATGTTCCACAAAAAAAATACGATGGTTTAGATACTCTTACTGCACGAGAAATATACAATCGGCTGGATGAGACCGTCTATGGTATGGATGAGGTTAAGCGCGGCCTCTCTGTATTTGTTTATAAGGCCCTTAAAGGCATCCGATCAGAGAAGGTCATCCTTATTGCAGCCGAAAGCGGAACAGGAAAATCCTTTCTGATATCCGAACTATCGAAAATAGTTCCATTGGTGAAAGCCGATGCCAGCTCCATTACAGCATCCGGCTATAAGGGGTCCAATCACCTTACAACCATACTGAATAAGGTTGACACATCCGGATCCACCGTTTCATTTATAGTGTTAGACGAATTCAACAGGCTTCTCGAAAAGGGAATGAACGGATGGTCTGAAACAAGCCTTATACCGGAACTACTACTGCTCTTCGACGACAAGGACGCTTCTATAAACGCCGGCACCGATGAAAAGCCATATTGGATCAACCCCAAGAATCTATTTTTTATTTTGATCGGTTCTTTTTCAAATCTTACAGATGCCGTTCCCCGAAGTAAACCTATAGGGTTTTGTGCAGAGATGGTTAATAATACTGGAAGACACAGAAAGCAGATCACCAAAGAAATGATTCTCGAACATCTGCGGAGTTACCCGGAGTTAATCGGCAGAATCAACCGTATTTTCGTAAGTCCAAATTTCACAGAGGAGGATTATCGTCAGATACTCAGCAATCCTAAATACAGTCCGGCTACGCAACTGGAACAGGAACTGGGACTATCCATTAAAATCCCGCCAAAAAAGATGAATCAATACGTTAAAGATTGCTATGAAAACAACACCGGAGTCCGACATGTCAGAAATGAACTGATTGAGCAAATTGATTCTGCTATATTTGATAACCCCGATATAAAAGAAATTGTGATCAAGTAGGAGGCACTGTATATGAATCCTTTTCTTAATACGCCGGAACAGGAACTTGCCAATATTATGTTGGCATTTGGCAATACCCATGTTGAAGATCTCGCTCCTCGCGGTTATAAGAAATATGTTCTCAACAAAATGAGGTGGATTCCGATTGATTTTGGAATAAGCCACTTCAAGCTTTGTTACCCACCTATGCCGATAATGGATCTAATCCAGATAGGTGCAAGTCTTGAAGAATTAATTACCAAAGGTAGTGCTTTCGATACCAGTGCATTTTATGAGATACTCGCGGCAAGGAATATTATAAAACTGTTGGACAGGGCATACACCATCAATGAAGACGTAAAACGTTTCTACGATATAAGAATCCAAGCGATTCTCTCTTCTATTGCTGCTGATGATCTGATTGAAGAATCCAACAAGTTATTGGATTTTCCCAGACTATTACAAAAGACAGCTATTGATTCAAGTGAAAATATAAAATCCTTAGCTGATTTCATCCTTCAGGCTTTGGATCCAATTACAGATCTTGCCGACCACAAAAACATAATCTGCCAAAAGATCACAAGCGGAACCTGCGTGGAAAGGAACATACTCTTAGGTTATGAATTGTATTTCCTTCTTTTTCCTTTGCTTTTTTCTTGGATGTTACCATCAAACTTCTCCACTACGTTTTTAGCCGAAAAGTACCGCAATCGTCGATTTTGGGATGATTATGATTTTTCCCCAATTGACGCAATACGCGTATATGCGCAAAAGAAAGGATGTGTTCAATAATGGATATCCGATACCAGCTTGATAGATTCTACCTGCCGAAGACTATTCATATCATACCCGGTCCCAATGAAGATAAAAATGAGCTCGCTCGGATGAGTTCTCGTCTTACAGTGGCTAACCCAGCCGTAGCCTTTGCTGATGCCGCTACAAATCATGAATTTGATCAATTATCCGATTCCGAATACGATAAGCTTCTGGCTGTAGCATCGCGACTAAGTCTATTGTTTTATGACCCCCAAACTGGGAAGTCAGCGCAGTCTTTGGATCTCTTCAGCCTTACAGTACGATTACTGCACGAATACATCTTAAATAACCATTGCGAAGCAAGCCGTATCCTGTAGGACAGACATTTGCATTAGAGCCAAATATGAAAGGAAAACAATTATGAATAACGAGTATAAAAAAGATATGACGAACGAAGAAGCAGAACAGAAATTCAAGGACGCGGTTTTCGAGGCTTTTGCTTCAAAAGCCCCTGGTGTTCACCGGGATGAAGATGGATTCATAGTAGTACCTATGCGCGTCCGAAGAAAACCCCAGAATGACCAAAATCATGAATGAGTATAGTAATTGGAGGCATCTATGATTCGTATATCACACGACCAGCCAAGCTGGGATCATCAAGGAAACTTCTTCCCCACCATTAAGGATATGTGCAAGTTTTGGGGAATAAAATACGAGACTTTTTCAAGAAGAATCAAAGTATATCATATGTCACTTGAGGAAGCTTTGACAAAACCCGTCAAGTCCAATGGCGGTATCATGTGTTACGATCATTTGGGTGAAAAGTTCTATAGCGTCACATCCATGTGTGACCACTGGGGAATAGCACGTAAAGTATATGAATACCGGGTATCGCACGGATGGTCTCAGAAGAAAGCTCTTACTACTCCGCCCCAAAAACAGAAATTAAAAATGCCTGCCAGGGACTAAACCTTGGCAGGCATTTTTTTCATTTGTTGTATTGGGCCGGGTTAATAGTAATTTCACTTTACACCATTTTTACACCATTTAAATAGGGGACTTCTATCCCAACTATATGGAGTTTTATGAAATTCTGAAATCTGGAATCCTTGAATCCATGGGCTTTTATAAGACTTTCATCATAGTTATATAGACTTATGATTTTTTGCCCTTAGATTCCGATTCCTAATTTCATATTTCTATATATCTCCTTTAAACATGTGATTTTACAAGTTTTTTCGAGCCATCCAATTATATGGTGTTACAATTGGTGTTACATTGTTTTGATATTTATAAGAAATTTTATATATCTACATAACCATCAATGCATCTGCTACTAGCTCGATTTCTTTTTGCTTTTCATCTTCTGTAGTAGTTACGTACAAATTCATTGTTATTCCTATATTTGAGTGACCGAGTATTCTAGATAGTGTTTTCGGCTTCATGCCACCTTCAATACATCTCGTTGCATAAGTATGTCTAAGTACATGCATTGCGAAAGGTTTAATAGATGCCTTTTCACAAATCTTATACAACCCTGTATCATATGTACTATTCTTTATCGGAGTTCCTTTTCTACAAAGAAACACAAACTCGCTCCATTCTATAGGAATTATTTTGATTGTACTGTTTTTAAGTTTTTGGTCTTTTAATATTCTTATGGCTTCATCTGTAAGTGGAATGGTTCTATATCCTGATGCACTTTTGGGTTCTCCTATTCTCCATACTTTGGACGAGTGCCTATATTCCATTGTCCTACTTATAGTTAGTACCTTTTTTTCGAAATCAATATCGCTCCATTTTAGTCCCACAAGTTCTCCTGTTCTTAGGCCTGTTTGTAAAATGAATTTGTATTGATTCTCGTAGCTTTGTCCATGAGCGTATTTCAAAAACATCTTCTGTTCAGAAATATCCAACGCATGTTTCTTATCTGAAGGTTTCCCCATATCACTTCGCACTGACTTTTTGCATGGATTATGAATAATAATATCATTCTCCTTAGCAAACTCTAGCATATTAAATAATGCGATCCTTGTCTGGTACATTGTTGTTGTCTTATATCCCTCATCCGCCATATCACAAAATATTTTCTGGCAGTGGATTGGCTTCACCTCAACAAGAAGCATTTTCCCTATAACCTTGCTGATATTTCTTTGATATCGCTCTCTGTAGTTCCTTACCGTATTTGGTCTGACCGTTTTCTCTTTTATAGATATCCAGTAATCAAAGAAAGCATCTACCATCATTGAATTAGCTTCTGTTATGCTACTATGCTCATCTATATACTTTGCTTCATCAAGCCACTTCCTACATTCCTGTAGTTTCTTAAAACGCTTTACTCTCCTTTTTCCTAACTTATCTACAAAACCCGCATTATATAGACCATTTTTTTGCTGGGTAATGCCTACTCCCAGCTCTTTACCTTTTAAGTCTTTTCCCATAAAAAGCTCCTTTCTATAAAAGAAGCCTAAATACAGTATTTTATATAATACCATATATAAGCTTCTTTGTGTTACATTTCTTTAATCTAATTCTATGTTTTCTTCTAGATACTTCTCAAACGCTAAGCGTTTAACCAACTTTTTTCGTCCCACATAAAGCACAAATGAGCACGAAGGCTGTTTCAACATTTCTGCTATTCTGTTTTGTCCTATATTTGTATACAAAGCAGCTTCGTCTATCGTCAAAAGCTGTTTCTCCCATATCGGAACTTCCAATTGCACTGTATCACCCCTTTCATTCAAACGGTATTCTTTCATCTCCTTTATATTCTATAAATCCTTCGTTTCTTTCCAGATAGTCTTTAGTGGATTTGTTCTCAGTCTTTTTTTCATATCTATTTACCGGTAAGTAGGAATCTTCTCCTGCCATACTCTTTAGATCTTCGTAGTTTGTATACTCTTTAGCAGATATCGTTATTGTTTTATATTCTCCATCTTTCTTGTATTTGTACCAAATTTCATCTAGGCGTCTTAACAACTGCTCTATTTTATCTCTGTTTCTCTTCTCATCCTCAACCATAAAACTATATACCTCGTCCGGAGGATATACTGAGGTGATTATGACTGTATCCCATAAGCAATAGCAATTAGAGTACCTACAGTGTATTTGCGCTCTTGAATATTTATCTAGTAGAACTAGTAGTTGTGAAAATTTCATATTACCTTTGAACTCGTCTAGGTATAAAATATGGGGTGCTCCATTCTCGATATAAAAATCTAGTCCGCCGTTATCGAAATCGGTTGCAAAATAAATATTTTCCACTCCTTCTCTGTCGCATAATTGCTTATAATAATAGCTTTTCCCGGTTCCGGATTCTCCCACTATCCAGATTCTCTTAAGCCCTTCCTTAATTATTGGTGTCTGCTTAATTCTCTGATTGATATATTCTGCTTTTATCATTTTTTCATATTTTCTGTATCTAAAAGACTCCTCAAAAATCTGTTCCGGTGTTGCTCCTCCTTTAATAAGATCATTTATTTCCGACAAATCATTTCTTTTTCCTTGTATATCTTGTACTGATTCCATTCCCAATGAGTACAATACTACTTCATTCTTTTCAGCATATTTTCCTTCTTTTAGTAGATATCCTTTTAGGGCTTCTTTGCCCCCCAGCTGCGGTTCTACATGGGAATTATATAGAATATCCGACACCTTCTTTAGTGTTGTAGTATTCCCGTAGCATGCCATATGGCAATGATATAGTCCTGTTTCTGACTTGCAGACGGATATTCCTGCTTTTCTGTCTTTACCACTGTTTTCCCATGTTTCTACAAAAAAATTGGCTACTATTTCTGGTTTTTCGTATTCTTCTTTTTCTAGTCCGGCATTTATCATATTGGCGACTTGAACTGTAACCATCCATCCACGTGCCCTTGTATTTGAAGCAAATGCCATCAAATCCTCCTTTCTTTCACGATTTCTTTGTGACAACAATTTGTTGACCTTTATACTCTTTTTTTACGTTTTCACATTCACACAAGTGGTTTGGTAATACTAGCAAACCACTCCGCAGAGGCTATGGCTACGCCCCGCCTCTGCATGGTTTCTATTTCGACAGAAACTCAACGATTATATCGTCCATTCTCTTTTCATCTCGGATTTTGGGGATCTTTACAAAATTTAGCTCATTATGGATATACGCCACCCCTTCACCTGTCTCAAATTTTCTGCTACCTATTGTCTTTACGCATTCTTTAGGGAGCAATATATCATATAGACTGCTAGCTTTTCCGCATATAATAATATTTGAAAAATTCAATCTACTTCCTTCCGGGAATATTGATGCCATTGCGGTTTGAGTCACTATGACTGTCACAAGATTCATGCTCCTTCCGATTGATAGCAATTCCGTCACCATGAGCATCGTCTTCTCAAACCTTTTTTTATCTAGCATTTTTAATGCCAGAAGGCAGGCTAGATATTCATCAAAGATCATATATACCGGCTTTCTTGATTGATCTATCCCATTTTGTCTATTCACTAGTATTTTATGAAATTGCTCTAATCCATCTACAGCTTTATCGTAGGCATAGTAATTAGTTGTTTCTCGGAATGCTCGGAATCCATCCTCCCTTTTATAGTCACAAAGGATTATTTTCTCAGGTGTTTCATTCATCAAACAAATCCGACTCATAAATTGTTTAGTGAAGTACGTCTTTCCACCCCCACTCTCTCCTGCAATAAGAGTGTTTCTGTTCGATTCCGGAATGAATGGTGCGGTAACTCTTATCCTCTCGTTAGCATATTTCCATATGTCTAGATCATATCCGATTAGTATTTCTGGTTTAGAGTTCTTCATCGAATAGTTCTTTGCTTTCATCTACATTCTTCCCATCTATTGATAGCATTGTTACCTCCCTACTATTCTCCCTACCTTCGATTTTTCTTATCTTGTTCTCCATACACATTTGAAGATTAATGATCCTTTCATTCCAATCTTCCGCAGGTATTGTGGTATCAAAGATTCTCTTATATGTATATTTTCCTATTTTCCTTTTTGATTTTAATATGGGAGGCATATCATTCAGTTCATATCCCACAAAAGCTTCTCTAATATTGGCTTCGTCTTCCTCTGCTATAGAGTTACCACGTTTATATATAGCTTCTCTGATCAGTAAAGCACTTATCACGTTAACAACTATTATTGCGCTATACCTGAAAATCTGTTTCGCATAATGAGATACGCCCATCTTTCCTATAGTTTTGTACAGATATATATTTGCTATAATTATTATCGTTATCAGCACTACCCATATGATATTTAGATAGGGATACTGCTTAAAAATATCGATTGCCAACTCTTTTCTGTATTTTTGCTTTCTTTTTTCATACCTCTTTTTGTTATATTCTTCATTTTTAGTGTTTTCAGTCATACATTTGACCTCCTTTTCAATTGCAGTGAAGAGGTTTATTTGCCTCTCCACTGCTCTGTGATTTTATTCTTTGTTTATTTTCAGCTTGCTATCAGCCACATTATGTATATCTATTAACTGTGCTTTTCCCTGAAAACCTTTCCCATATACCAAGATCACTTCATCACCGGGCTTTACATTAAATGCCTTTGATGAGTACTCCGTAAATACCTGATTGCCATAGCACTCAGCATGTTCCTTATCATAGTCGCTAAAGTCTCCGCATATATGGTATTCGAATCCTTTATTCCCGGCTTTAGTTGTAATCGCCTTTATTCCAAATATTTTATGCATAGGCTTTCTCCTTTCTGACATCCTCGATATCTAGGATGACCGTATTCATGGCGCTACCACTAAATTGAATATACACCATCCGATTCGCTATTTCTAATCCCGTGATTTACAACTTTTTTTAATGTATTTATTCCATTTTGCTATTGCTTTTCTATATTTATTTCGATATACTATATTTGCATATATATCATTCCACTTTGCTATTGTATATGGAGGAGTTATAGCTATGGATGATAAAGATTTATACCAGAATGTTGGAAAACGGATCAAAGACCTTAGAGAAAAAAATTCAGAAACTCAATCGGGCTTGGCTTCAGAGATAAAATGTAATCAGAATAATATCGCCAAAATGGAGAAGGGTGAGAGTTTAACTCTTGCCAATCTTGACAAAATTGCCAAACACTATAATGTTTCTCTTGATTATCTATGCAAAGGACTTGATACCACTAATGTGCTTGATATTCTTGAGCATTTTGTCGGCTATGATGTCGCCGAAATAGAAGGCTTAGATAATACCTCTAATCGTCATCCAGTTCCTCATATTAGACTGAGCGCTTACCTCTACAATTACTTTAAACAAAAAACATTAGCAAACAGGCAATCAAATATGCCTGATCCTATCAAAAAGGAATGGATCAACTTCTTAGTCGATGATTTTAACAAGAGTCTAAATTCGGGTAACTCTCAGAATTATGTTTCATTTATAGCTCTTGATAAAGTTATTCTACAGGAGCATCCTGAAATATTAGCTGTTATTGAGCCCTATATTGTTAAGTAACAGTTTTTTAGAGTTCAATAACAAAATTAAAACCCAGGCAGTAATCTTTTCTACACCTGGGTTTTTATATCATATATTCTTCGCTCAATATTCTTATATAGGGTTATTTCTTTGCTTATTGCTCCTTTCTTTATAACAAAATGGACATCCACTACCTTTTGTTCTGTTTGATATTACAGCCTGCCATTCATGTCCATATTCACACTTCCACCAAACCTTTCTTCCGCTTTGTGCTGTAACATGTCCTGGTTCTAGATTTCCATTTTTTGTTGGATGCCATTCCTCTGCAATTTCTGGATTTCTTGATGTCAAATCATTAAAACCCGGCCATATGGCATTTCCACTAAGAAATGGACACCCCACTCCCGAATTCCTACTTCCTACAGATGCTTTCCATTCAAAGTCAAAATGCTTTCCTGTTCGAGGATCATCATATGGTAGATACCACCATACTTTCTGTTCGCTTCCAGTTGATATATGTTCTGGTTTCAGTTTTCCATTTTTCGTTGGATGCCATTGTGCCGCTAACAATGGATTCTTTATAGCAAGTGAATCTTCTTTATCCATTAATGTTCGTAAAGAATCAATATTACTCTTATCTCTTTCTATATCTATATCAATCCTTTCTCCATAAATCTCAAATAATAGGTTCTTTAAATCTTCTTTGAATGATTTATTTGTGGTTAATATATCAATGGACGTATCGTTCAAACAAGCTAATCCATTCTCTCTAAACCTATACAGAGTAATGCCATTCTTTTTACATAGCAAATTCTTTTTTTTATCTCTGTTTTGCTTTCCTTTGTGCCAATATTCTCCATCATATTCAATAGCTGTTCTCTTAGATGGTATATATATATCTAATTCAAATCCCTGTTCTTTGTAAGAATGAAGAACAGTACTGTCTAATTGCTTAATATAATAATATATAATGTACTCATATAATGATGTTCTTAGTTCACTTGAACAAATCGGGCAGCCTATTCCAATATTTCGTGTATGTATTGATGAATTCCACTCATGTCCTTTTTTACATATCCACCATACTTTTTTGTTTGAATCTGCAGCTACTTCATCTGGCTTTTGTTTTCCATTTTTGTCATAATTCCATTGTTTAGCTAATTCTGGATTCACCGTGGCTAAATCATTATATCCTTTCATTATCATCTGATTTGTCAAGTACGGACAGGATCTCCCATATTTTACGCGGTGCTCCAAAGTAGCTTCCCACTCAAAGTCAAAATGCTTTCCCGTTCTGGGATCATCATATGGTTGATACCACCATATTTTTTTATATCCTTTTGCTGTTACTTGATTAGGTCTTAAATCACCATTTTTCGTTGGATGCCATTGTGCCGCTAATTCTGGATTTGTTGTTGCCAGATCATTATAGCCTTCCCACACCTTGGGATTATGTGCTAAATATGGACATGCATTTCCTCTTACTCTATTCAGTATGCTATTTTGCCATTCAAAGTCAAAATGCTTTCCTGTTCGAGGATCATCATATGGCTGATACCACCATACCCTTCGTGTACTACCAGCAGTAACATCTTGGGGGCGTAATTTACCATTTTTCGTTGGATGCCATTCCTTTGCTATTTCAGGATGTGTTAGTGCCAGTGAATCCTTCTTCTGTTTTATTACCTTTTCCTTTTCTCTTTTTACGGTTCTTTTTTTTGTTATCCGATAGTAATTGTATATTCCTTTCAAGCTCCTATGATTGGGTGTTTCCTCCCATTCCAGATCCTTTCCCTCATTATTTGTTGGATCATTTGCCGAAATATACCACCATACCTTTTTATTGCTATTATCAGAGACATCTCTAGGCGTTAAATTTCCATTTTTAACTGGATGCCACTGCGCCGCTAATTCTGGATTTGTTGTTGCCAGATCATTAAATCCACTAAGTAGTTTATTTCCTGTCAGATATGGGCACTTACTTCCTTCTATTGTTCTATGAGATACTACAGCTTCCCATTCAAAGTCAAAATGCTTTCCTGTTCGAGGATCATCATATGGTAAATACCACCATACTTTTTGACGACTACCTGCTGATATTTTATCGGGTGTTGATATATCTGTTCCCTTTTTATCCTTTAATCCTTTATTCTTTGTTGGATGCCATTGCTTTGACAAGTCAGGATATAATGTCTCTAAATCATTATATCCTTTCCATACTGCCTTTCCACTGATGTATGGACATCCCATGCCTTTATTTCGTTCTCTGATTTCAGCTATCCACTCAAACTCAAAATGCTTTCCTGTTTTGGGATCATCATATGGTAAATACCACCATACTTTCTGATGACTGCCTGCTGTTACTTTTGTTGGTAACAATTCACCATTTCTTGTCGGATGCCATTGTTTTGCTAGTATGGGATTTGTTGTTTTTAAATCGTTTATTCCTTCATAAACTCGTGAATCCATATATTTCTTCCTAATTGAATTTTATTATATTGACTTGCTCACTATTACTTTATCCATATTCTTCAGGGGATTTTTATATGTTTCTCTTTTGATTTACTATCTTGTTTATTCTCTTCACTATTCAGCATTAAGCCTTTTATGACATTGAGGACATGTTGGATATAATACCATTTGCCTTACAGTCTTTTGCCATTTATGATTACATATTGAACATTTCCACCATACTGTCCTCCCACTTCTTGCACTCACTTCCGCTGGTACTAAACTTCCGTTTTTCTCAAAATCCCATGCCTCTGCTATCTCTGGATTTGTTGTTACAATATCATTATATCCTGTCCATACTGTTAGGTTTTTGCAAACTGGACATCCGCTTCCATTTACTCTATGGCTTACGCGTGCTTGCCATTCATATCCACATTTTCTGCACTTCCACCATACTTTCTTTGTTGTCCCACATGTTACCTCACTCGGTTTTATTTGTTCGTTTTTTTCATAATTCCATTCCTCAACTAGCTCTGGATGCTTTGTTGCTAAATCATTTTCTCCAACTGCCAACGCTTTTGCATGCATAATCTTTGTCATTTTTCTACGACAGCAAATCGGACAACCTGTTCCTCCTGTTCTACTGTTTATAACAGCTTTCCATTCGTTCTTACACTCCTTACATTTCCACCATACAGCTTTGCCACTATGGGCGGTTAATTCTTCCGGAATCAATTGTCCATTTCGTTCATAATCCCATTCTTCTAGTAATTCTGGATACAGTGTTGCAAAATCATTTTCTCCTGGCTTTAAATTCTGCTTCTGTGCTTTTACACTCTGTTTATCTTTTGCACATTGTGGGCATCCACTTCCTTTACATCTATTTACCACTCCTGTCTTCCATCTGTAATTGCATTTTCTACATTTCCACCATACTTTCTGATGACTGCCTGCTGTTACTTTTGCTGGTAACATTTCTCCGTTTTTTTCATAGTCCCACTCTTTAGCTAATTCTGGATTTGTTGTTGCCAGATCATTATGTCCCTTCCACACTGTTTTGTTTGTACACGCAGGACATCCTACTCCTGTAGATCGACTATATACGGGTGCCTGCCATTCATATCCACATTTTCCGCACTTCCACCATACACTTTTCCGAGAATGTAATGTAATTCCACTCGGATTTGTGTTTTTATTTAGTACACTATGCCACTCACTAGCCAATGACGGATTCAATGTCATCAAATCATTAAATCCTTTTTTTATCTTTTTTCCTGCACAATATGGGCACTCTGTTCCACTCACCCTGTTAGAAACAGCTTGTAAATATGAGTTATTACACCGTCTACACGTCCACCACACTTTCTTATATGTATGTGCAGTTATATTTTGTGGTTTTAATGGAGCATTTTTCTCATAATCCCATTCTTTTGCTATCTCTGGATATTTATGTTCAAGTGATTCATTAAATTTATTCTTCTCATAGGTGGCCAGTATTTTGGGATAGTCTTTTTTTATATTACACTTCTTTACCGTATCTATTTCATAATTGTCAGAAATGTATTTCAGTATTTCAATAATCACATTTTCAAGATAATCGTAGTCATTATCGGTTTCGCTTATAATTATTTGATGACTATCGTCTTTCAATGCTGGACATTTTGGTTCTCGTATTCTGATTAATTGTGCCCCATTTCTTACAACCCATTCTGTTTTTTGTTTGTCTTTTTTTGTATTTTGATGCCATTTTTGTCCGTCATATTCTATTCCCAAGTTTATATCTGGAATATAAATATCGATTTCTGCCTTTGATTTTTCCCATTGTGGTATATATCCGTTTACAGTATTTGGGAACGCTTGTTTCATGTAATAGAATATAGCTTGTTCTTGGAATGATGTATGAATCGCATTGCTACATACTGAACAACCATGTCCATTAGTTCTTGTTCCTATGCTGGCTTGCCATTCATTCCCACATCTTTTACATCTCCACCACACTTTCTGATTTGATTTAGAGAGAAAATGTTCTGGTATAAGAGGTGCATTCTTCTCATAATCCCATTCTTCTAACAATTCTGGATACAGTGTTGCAAAATCGTTTTCTCCACTTATTACTCTTTTATGGGCACAGTATGGACATCCTGATGGCTTATCTTTTCTTGTCCTTTCACTTATTGTGGTCTGCCACTCATGTCCTTCTTTACACTTCCACCACACTTTCTTATTGCTTCCACAAGTTACCTCGCATGGTTTTATTGGTTTGTTTTTTTCTTGATTCCATTCTTCAACTAGTTCTGGATGTAGTGTCTCCAGATCATTTTCTCCGATAATCAACTTAGCCATTTTATTTCCCAATCAGTTTTGCTATTTGCTAGTCTATATTTGTATTATAGCAAAAAAGCTCATCAATCGAGTGATTTAATGAGCTTTTAAATACTGTATTTTGACTTCTATATTTGAGGTTTTATATTCTTATCTATCTTATCAGGATAAACCTCAATACAATTTTTTCATTATTCTTCTTTACTTATGGATTTATACGTTTTTTAATTAGACTTTCTTTTCCTGTCATTGTTTTATCAATTCAGGTCTAGCGTAATTTAGAATATTGAAATTTCCTTGATTATCAATTATATCCACTTCATACGTTTGTTTGTATTCTCTTCCAGATGCATCACATAATCTAACGTTTAGTTTCATTGAAAAAGTTCTTCTCTCTTCTCCTACATATGCACAATACATTATAAATGTTTCTCCGGCTCTAGCTATTGGATCCTCAACTGCTCCGTTTCGTTTAAGTTCGATTCCTTCTTTGCTCAAAGAGCTTTCTATATCTACATCTGGTACAATGCTGTATGCTGTATTCCTTCCCTTGTTAATAAACTCAAGTCTAAGTTTTCTAAGATTTGAGTTTGGTGGCGTACAATAAGCAGTTTGTTTTAATACTAGATATGGTTCTTCGCTAACTCTATTGCGCTCGTCCATATACTTTCTATCTTCTTCTCTTCTTTGTCTTTCCTCAATCAATCTCTCTTCATAATACCTTTTTTGTTCTTCATATCTTGCATCCGATTTTACTCTTTCTTTCTTTATTCTTCTCATTGTTAATATAGTATTAATAATACTAAGCAATAGAGCTACAGATGCAACAAATGAACTATATAATGGCGCATAGTCCTTGTGGTCAATCACATATTGAAATATATTTCGAATAATTACATCCCCTCTCATATCAAATTGGTTTTTACTATTTTGAAGCTTTATTAAAGATATTATCTGATTGTTTCGCTATATTAATTTCTGTATTTAGGCTTCTACTTTGTGTTACATTTGGTGTTACATTTCACAAAATTATTTAAGTATTTATATAGGATTTTATCTACTATCATATGTTGAAGAGCTGTCGTTTTGCCAATTATCACACGCTTTTGCAACTTTATACACATTTTTATGAAACAGGCATTTAATTCCGATTCCTAACTTCATATTTTATTTATCTCCTTCTAAAAGCATTGATTGTACTGTGTTTTTCAATCATATGCGACACAATGGTCGCAGCTTTTGTATATTACCACATTTCTATTAATTTCTCTACCCTGCATCATAATAAGGCTGCCCATTTTCAAAAACCATTGACACTCACGTTACTAAACCAGTACTAACTTTTTTCAAAAAAACAGCTTTTCTTTACTCTCATAATTCATTTGGTTCAGTTATGGCACGATGACCACAAGTGACCTACTTAAATTCAAATCTACATCTTTTTCCAACAGTTTGTTTTTAGGAATTCACTTATATCTGCAATATCTGCACTTTCATAATAATGAACAAGTTTCTTTTTGAACTCCGGAACATGATTCTCTGGAATCACTATTAATCCAAGACCATGACTAATCATGAAATGATTTGCAAAAATTACAGAAGCGCGTTTATTGCCATCTAAGAACACCTGTGTTCTCATACAATACATACATAATTCAATAGCAATATCTACTTTATCCTTGTCGCTTTTTAAAATATCATTAATGCTTTCTATCACCTGAGATTCTATAGGCAATGGCGGGACATACTTCGTGCCTCCGATTGAAACCGGAACCCCGCGTATTCTACCTCCATCATGGAAAAATCCTTCATTAACAAGTTTTGCAATATGACACAATAAATAATAATTACTATCGGCCTGTATAACATCATTATCGAGAATGAATTCCCATGCGTGCTTTAAATTGAGAATCTTCTGCACATCATCGGCAGTCATACCATTAACCGTTCCATTTTCGATTATTTCCTCAGTCTGTGGAAATGTCGTGGCAACTCCTTCTAAAACCGCCTGATCGTAGATATTAGCCTTCATATTTGCTCTAGCAAAATCAAGATTTCGAATCACTTCAGATGATAGTTCACTCTGAGTATAACCATTAGCTGCAAGTTCTTTATCAACTCTGCGGATTTGCTTTTTTAAGCTTCTAGCTTCCTTTGTGCTTCTTAAAAGCATCTGGTATAACTCGTCTGAATACACATCAACGTAAGTGGATGTCAATCTGCCATTCACTCTTTTTCGAATATATAAATACCTTCCACTACTATTTTCTTTCACTTCCAGGGAACCATCGTAGGGAATTAGATTCAAACGAGCCTGATAATCAGCTCTTTCTTGTAGTAGCTGTTGAATCACACTAAAATTACCGTCCATTTATAGTTACCTCCTTTAGGGAACTTTTCCAACAAGATAATATCAGAAAGTTCCCTAAAACGCAATTATTTTTAGGGAACTTTCTGTATTAAATCAACGCAAAAAGTTCCCCAAAGCATAAAAACTTGTGGTCACGATGACCACAAATCGCCTTTAAAAGATACAGATCAGCTCATCACTAATGGTGAGTTAAACGAAGATGCTGCTACCAAACTGCTAAGCCAGTCTGAGATAGTAGAACCGAACGCCAGAAAGAGGCGAAGAAAGAAATAATATGATTGCTTTTTTTCCTAAAATGCATTAAACTTAATGTAGGTGAAGTCATTGACTTCATTGGGCTGGTCGAAAGACCCAGGTCCATCCTCGGCGGGGAAGTTCCCCGCTTTTTTTATATCACAAGGAGATTTCAACTTGAAAGAACTGAGTATTTTCATAGATGAATCAGGTGATTTTGGAGAATATGATCACAGATCTCCATATTACATAATTACAATGGTTTTTCATGATCAGAACAATGATATAAGCACAGCAATAAGTACTTTAAATCAAGAATTGTCGTATCTAGCACTCGATGATATTTGTATTCATACTGGCCCAATTATCCGTAAAGAAGAAATATACGAACACATGGATATTCGCGAAAGAAGACGCATCTTCAACAAGATGATTGCATTCATTCGTCAGGTAGATATCCGATATAAATGCTTTTATATTGAAAAGAAACACATATCAGATGTTGTCGAAGCTACCGGAAAACTATCTAAACAAATATCACAGTTTATCCGCGATAACTATGATGAGTTTCTAAGTTTTGATGATGTTAAAATATATTACGATAACGGTCAGGTAGAGGTAAGCAAAATACTTTCATCCGTCTTTAGTGTTCTTCTTCCTAATCCTGTATTCAGAAAAGTTATGCCTAAGGACTATAAACTATTCCAGGTGGCGGATCTGCTATGTACAATGAAACTTGTAGAACTAAAGCAAGAAAACAGTCTTTTTTCTAATTCCGAAAAAGCTTTCTTTGGAAATATGCGTGATCTAAAGAAAAACTACCTTAAACACTTGAAAAAGAAAGAATGGCAATAAAAAAATCAAGGCTGTTAAGCAACACAATTGCTAACAGCCTTAATTAATTGAAAAAATAATGCCTAATTTGGGGCTTATAGATAAGTTGCAATACAAATCTTATAGTTTATCGAGTACCATTCGAGTACCACGATGCAGATAAACTATATTAATTCATAACAAGTTACATATAAGATCAAAATCCACCAAAATCAGTATCTATCACATATCATAGAGAATTGAGATTCTTTAAAGAGATTCATGAAAACCGGAGCCAAAAACGATTCCCAGTTTCATTTTATTAGTCTCCTTTATCCATATGCATCTTTTGCGATTTAGCACTTAATCAATGATCAACTTCACAATGTTATCATAAATAAAGATCAGTTTCAATCGCAGCAGATTTGATCTGCATATGACATCATTCCACTATTGTTACAATATCATTAAGAATGTAATGAAATGAAGGATATGATGTATGCTCATTCTCTATATAGCCAAGCTTAAGATCTATTGTATCTGACGGATCATCGGGATTCACACCCGTATAATCTCCCTTGAATACAAAGATATTATTGTTGCGAACAAACATATCGATGGCTTTATCCATGGCTTCCTTAGTCCCGGGTGCGACAGCCTGAAGGTTAAGATCATCCATCTCTACCCAGCCGTTTTCAAATCCTGCGGAAACATCGCTTCCGTGTATCTTGCCTCGGCCGGCAAAAGTCTCTTCTATGTCCTTGTTTGCCATGACTGCATCCACTGCGTTGATCACATAAGGTTCCCAGCATATCCTTGAGGTAACAAGCGACGTTGTTGGTGCAACCTCAGACATGCTCTGATTATAGCCGACAAAATAGACCGGTCTGTCGCCTGAAGATTCCTCGCATGCGATAGCAGGACCTATCGTATCTGTATGCTGCGAGATGATAACGCAGCCGTCATCTATAAGCTGCTGCGCCGAAGCCTTCTCATGAGCATAGCTGCTCCATGTTCCGGTATACAGGACACGCATCTTGGTACTCGGCACCACGGAACGTGCTCCAAGTAAAAACGCCGTATATCCGGAGATGACTTCAGGGGTTGAAAAGGCAGCCACAAACCCGACAAGGGCCTGATCTTCAGTTATTATACCGTCTGATATCAGCTGTTTGATCTTCATCCCTGCTGCTATTCCGCTGACATATCTTCCCTGATAAGCTTCTCCCTTAAAGGTATGATAATTCTTTGGAACGCTAACTCCGCTCATATCCATATAAGAAGTCTGACAGAACTGTACATCGGGATACTGAGGTGCAAGCTGTATAACCAGCTCGCTGTACCCGTTAAAAAATATAATGTCACAGCCTCCCTGAACCAGTTCTGATATCGGTTCTTGCATCTCATCATCCAGCACGTTGCTGCATGTGATTATATCCACCTTATCACCAAATGTCTTTTCAACCGCATCCTTTGCCAGCGAGAAATTATAAGTATAAGGTGTGCTCTCATCATTATCGTAAACAAAGCCAACCGTCAGGTGATCCTTTTTGCCCGAAAGATCAGATAATCTGAAACAGATAACGAAAGCAGCCAGCACAACCAGGCATGTGATCAATGCAGTGATATATACACGTTTCATGCTTTCTCTCCTTTCTCATCTGCAAAAGACTCGGATTTGTCTTTTTCCATTGTCTCTTCCTGCATCTTCTTATCTTCCTCAACCCTTCGCTTAAGTTCCTTCTGGATCTCAGAATCGGCCTGTTCGCTTTCGGCCTGCTTAATCTCAGCACGCTTTTGTGCATAGAGTTCTTCCAGGTTTATAACACCCTTGTCGATAAGACGTATAAATGCATCAAGAGCATTCGGATCAAACTGTGTACCTCTCCCTCGCTTCATTTCATTGAGGACATAATCAGTATCCATATGATTTCGGTATACACGGTTGGAAGTCATCGCATCGAAAGCATCTGCAACAGATATGATTCTTCCAAACAGAGGTATCTCCTCTCCCTTAAGCCCGTCAGGGTATCCTTTTCCGTCATATCTCTCGTGATGGTATCGAGTACCTTCTTCTACATGCTCTACCAGGGTGAAATCCTTAAGTATCTCCGCTCCCCTTGTTACATGTGATTTCATGAGAGCATACTCTTCATCATCAAGACGTCCGACTTTGTTCAAAACTCTGTCCGGAACTCCTATCTTTCCGATATCATGCAGCTGAGCAGCTTTTCGCAAGTTGGAGAGTTCCTTTTTTCTGTGTTTTTTAGGGAAGCATCCCATCTCATCCGCTATGAGTACCGAATACTCTGCTACACGCTGAGAATGCTGATGTGTTCGTACGTCTTTAGCATCGACGGCTTTCGCGATCGCATTTACCGTCTCATTAGCCATGCTCAGTTTGATCTGCTGCTGGTTTAACTGTCTTTGAACGACCAGCCATGTGAACCAGATCAGTGTAAGTGAGAGTATTAACAGCATATAGAAGATGAAATACGGCTGTTCATATATCTCACCGATCTTTTCAAGTTCAAATTTTCTCTCCTCCAGAACACGCTCCCCCGCACTGTCAAAAATAGCCAGATGGAACGTGTATTTACCCGCAGGAAGATTTACGTAAATGATATTATTAAGGCTGTTCTGAGGAACGATCGTCCATTGAGTGTCATACCCTTCCAGGAAATAGCCGACATTCGGCTCCTGTATCGTATAGTTGAGTATTTCAGGTCCAAGCTCTATACGGTTGACACCCTGTCCAACAGTTATGGCTCCTTTTCGCGCAAGAGGCTGGAACACACCATCTAGTTTTACGGATGCTAACTGCATACGATAGGAACGTACATCACTGTTATACTTCTCAACATCGATTATATAAACGCCAGTATCGCAGGGCAGATATAGCTTGCCTTTGCCATCGTAATAATTCCATGAATTGGCAGTCAGTGAAGTACCGAGTCCTCTTCGTGCATCCAGAAGCTCCCATGCTATCTCTCCACCCGCAACAAGCTCGTCACGTTCAACAACATATATACCGGCACTGGACATAACAAAAAGCGTATCCTCATCCTTTACCCATATGTCATAATTGTTAAAATACGGGAATTTATCCAATATCCTTATAGAGCCGTCTGTATCCATATAGCATAGGCTGTTACTGGTGACTATAAAGACTCCTTCCGATTTCGGATCTTTTATCGTACGTAAAATAACACCGCTGCTGAGTCCGTCATCACGGGTAAGCAGCCTGCTCACTTCTCCGTTTTTTAATACCGCAATGCCGTCACCGTCCGTACCGGCAAGGACCGTTCCGTCGGAAAGCTCGGTCACAGTCAGTATCATGGAGTTTATAAGGCCGTCTTCATTGCTTATCGTTTTTGTTACCTTATGATCCTTTATATAACTGATACCCGTATCACCTGCAGCAAGTATCGTCCCGTCAGAGAGTCCCGTCACGATGCGGGCTCGATTTCCGAAGCTTCCGCTTTCCTCATTATATGCCCAATTCTGACCATCAGGGGCATATTCCATCAATCCGCTCCCGTATGTGCATATCCACAGATGATCATCATCGTCTACATACATGCATCGTATACGCTTTCCGTCAAGCTCCTGCGTCATTTTGTTATTTATCTGTATCCGGCATGTACTGTCCACCACATCAAGGCCTTTATCAGTGCCGATATAATAACAGTTCTGCCATGAAACAATGGCATTGACTACCCTTCGTTCCATGCCTATCGAACCGTATACATCCTTAAACGGAGATTTTGCCAGTCTCAGCAGTCCCAGTCTTGAAGACGTAAACCACAGATTGCCCTGGTAATCATAGAGCATGTTGTCGATCGAATTATTGAAATCGTTAGTATTTAATGTGTGATAACCTTTTGAATCGATATATGATACACCGCTGTCTGTTGATATGAACAGCGTTCCGTCACTCATATAGTTAAGATTGTTTATACTCTTAACATCCCTGCATGTCATTACATCAAGCTGATTAAAATATCCGTCTGAAATATCAAAACTGTAAATACGATTTGTGGAGGTTCCGACCATCAGCTTCCCGTCAGGTGCAAACGCGCAGCATTTGAACTCATCCTCCTCTTCCTGATCCTTCAGAGCAGCCTTAACCTTTCCATTACTAATAAGAAATAGCTTACCCTCTGAAGTGATCGTTACTACATTGCCATTCTCATCAGCAGTAATGCTGTCGGCATAGGTCACCTCATTCAATGTACCTGCGACACTTATCCCGTTGTTCATGGCGATGATATGCATGCTGCCGGTAGTACCGACATAGTAATAGCCATCATTTGCACGCGTAATGCATCTTACCGAATTGGACGTAAGCCCGCTTGACTGATCGAGAACATTTACGACCTTTTCTCTTATCACTATAGACAGTCCGTTATCGTTTGTACCGATCCACAGACGGCCTTCTTCATCCACATACAGACAGTTAACGTTTTTTACTGATTCATACTCATCAACCCATCTGAACTCACGACCGTTGTAACGGTAGAGTCCGGCATATGTTCCTATCCACAATACTCCGTCATTGGTCTGAGCTATATCATTGGCTTCACCGCAGGGCAGGCCGTTGTTTGCGCTGTATACACTCTGGACATAGTCATTGTAATCAGGCAGATCTGTGCTAACGACATCCTGTGCACTTGCGTTAACAGGCATGGACATAACAAGCCCAAATGACAGCAGGATCATTCCTGCAACTGTCATCTTGCTGTTATCACCTGTCTGATTCTTACTATATTCATCATTCTTGATTCGTCTGTAAAGTATGGCCAGATAAACAGTGGCAACAGTGATCACCTTGTCTGCAAACTCGATAGCAAGCTGTCCTAAAATGCTGCAGATAAGAATGGGCCATTGCTTATCCAAAAGATAGTCAATAATGCCATTTGCCCAGATGTTTCCCGTATAACCGTTGTCAAACAAAAGATTGATCGGCACGGAAACAAAAAGGGCTGTAAGCATGACCAGTGAAGCGGCTTTCATAAAGCCGTAGAAGCGATCAAACCATTTCCTTTTCGCCGCGATACCTATTATCACAGCCAAAGCGATGCTCGTAATGGAATAAGCCGCTGAAAGGCGGTTGATCATACTGTATGCCAGATTTCCCGTAACCCCTACTAAAGCGCCGCAAACAGGTCCAGCTATATAAGCACAAAGCACGGTCCCCAGCGAATCTCCCCAGATAGGCAGATTAAACCGTACTGCCAAAAGCTTTCCGCATACATTCAGGCAGGTACAGCCCGCTATAAACAGTACGATCCTACTCGTTTTCCATGTATTCATCAGTATCCTCCTTCATCCTCCTTCCCATTCATACCAATTATATCAAGATACTCACATCATGTAAAACATTCACTGAAAAAAACGGCAGCACCAGATGTCTAACATAAGATGCTGCCTTTTACCTATTTTATATCATTGAATCCGACTCTTTCAGCATATGTCGTGTGAAGGAGTTCATGTGCCTTGTGACTGTTCGGCTCGCCAAGGAACTTATCGTAGAGTTCCTTTATCTGAGGATTGTTGTGTGACTGACGCAGAGTCTGTCTCTCATCCTCGCTGTAAAGAGCCTTAGCGCGCTTTTCTTTATACGTATCAAGGATGTCATCATCCTCGTTTGGAAGGAAGAACTCGCGAACATAAGGCTGACCTCCACCGTTGATACATCCGCCGGGGCATCCCATGATCTCTATGAACTGATATTTGCTCTTTCCTTCTCTGATATCATCCAAAAGCACCTTCGCAGATTTCATGCCGGATGCTATCGCAACATTCACAGCAGTGCCGTTTATATCTATCGAAGCTTCTCTTATTCCGGCATCATGACCACGGACTTCTTTAAACTCAATAGGATCAGACTCCTTGCCTGTGAGCTTATAATATACTGTACGAAGAGCCGCTTCCATAACACCGCCGGTAACACCGAAGATAGTAGCTGCACCGGAATAATCTCCCATGATATCCTGATCCCATTCCTCATCGGGAAGTCTGTCAAACATGATACCCGCTCTCTTGATCATACGCGCGAGCTCTCTTGTCGTGATTACCGCATCGACATCAGGAATGCCGTTGACTTTGAGCTGTTCACGCTGCTTTTCGAATTTCTTTGCCGTACAGGGCATTACGGATACAACAAATATATCCTCGGGATTAACATCATTCTGCTTAGCCCAGTATGATTTGATTATAGCTCCCTGCATCTGATGAGGTGACTTGCATGATGACAGATGAGGCAAAAGATCTCCGTAGTTATACTCGGCATAGTTTACCCAGCCGGGAGAACAAGAAGTGATCATAGGCAAAACGCCGCCGTTCTTTAATCTGTCAAGAAGCTCCGTTCCCTCTTCCATTATTGTAAGGTCCGCTCCGAAGTTTACGTCATATATCCTGTTAAAGCCAAGACGACGCATAGCAGCGATCATCTTTCCGGTAACCGGAGTACCGATCTTGTATCCGAATTCTTCACCCAAAGCCGCTCTTACAGCCGGTGCTGCCTGAGCAATAACGATCTTCTTTCCGTATCTGAGAGCATGATCGACTTTATCTATCTCTGAATGCTCCATGAGAGCACCTGTAGGACATACGTTTACGCACTGGCCGCACTGTATACAGGGACTGTCATTGAATGAACGGTCATCGGCAGGTGCAACAAACGTATTAAAGCCTCTGTTCTCAAAGCCAAGGATGCCGAGTCCGTGTGCACTCTTGCATCTTTCGATACATCTTCCGCAAAGGATACACTTTGATGTATCTCTTACGAGTCCGGGAGCGACTTCATCCAGATGCTCCTCACTGTGCGAACCGCTGAACACACCGCTTCTTGCATCCGTGACATTGGCTACATGTAGCAGTTCGCATTTTCCGTTCTTATCACATGCCTGACAGAACTGATTGTGGTCCGAGAGCAAGAGTTCAACACTCCTTCTTCTTGCTGCGACTGCCTCTGCTGATGAGATGCTGATCTCCATGCCGTCATTAACAGGATATACGCAGCTTGCCACAAGTCCTCTGGCACCTTTTACTTCTACAAGGCATACACGGCATGAGCCCTGAGAGCATTCTCCATGGTTAAAGTAGCAGAGGTGTGGTATCTCATAGCCACATTTTTTTGCTGCTTCCAAAATGGTGAGCCCATCCTCCACCTGGTAAGGGATGCCCTCTATTTTAATATTGATCAAAGACATAATCCATTACCTCCTTAGTCCTTGGATATTGCATTAAATTTACAGTTACTCTTACAAAGTCCGCACTTAGCACACTTCTCCTGATCTATCTCAAATGAAGCAAGCTTATGCCCCTCTGCGATGTAATCAGTTCTTGAGATGCATCCTGCAGGACAGTTTCTTGCACACAATCCGCATCCGATGCAGATATCCGGATTGATCTTGTACTGACTTAAGCTCTTGCATACATGGGCAGGACATTTCTTGTCTACGATATGCGATATATATTCATCCCTGAAATGAGCAAGGGTAGAGTTTACCGGATTGGCAGCCGTCTGTCCAAGTGCACAGAGCGAGTTCTTACGTATCGTCTTAGAAAGCTCTTCGAGAGTATCAAGGTCCTCAAGTTCTCCTTTGCCCTCAGTGATCCTTGTTAGGATCTCAAGAATCCTCTTTGTTCCGACACGACAGGGCGAGCATTTTCCGCAGCTTTCATCACAGATGAACTCCATGTAGAACTTGGCAACATCCACCATGCAGTTGTCCTCATCCATTACGATGGCTCCGCCCGAACCCATCATGGAACCCTTCTGTACGAGGTTATCGAAATCGATAGGCTCGTCAAGATATTCCTCTGTCAGACATCCGCCTGAAGGACCTCCTGTCTGGATAGCCTTGAACTTCTTTCCGTTGGGTATGCCTCCTCCTATATCATAAATGAGTTCTCGAAGAGTTGTTCCCATAGGAACTTCAACAAGACCTACGTTATTGACTTTTCCGCCAAGAGCAAATACCTTGGTTCCCTTTGAGCCTTCAGTACCTACTTTGGCAAATTCTGCAGCACCCTCTCTCATGATATAAGGCACGCATGCAAGTGTCTCAACATTATTAACGATAGTAGGCTTTCCCCATAATCCCTTAACAGCAGGGAACGGAGGACGCGGTCTGGGCATTCCTCTCTTTCCTTCTATGGAATTGAGCAGTGCCGTCTCCTCACCGCAGACAAATGCACCTGCACCGAGTCTTATGTTGCAGTCAAAATCAAAACCGCTGCCAAGGATGTTCTTTCCGAGCAGGCCGGCTTCTCTTGCATTCTCAATAGCCTTTTTAAGACGAGCGACAGCGATCGGATATTCTGCACGCACATAGAAATATCCCTCGTGTGCTCCTATAGCATATCCGGCTATCATCATGCCCTCTATTACCGCAAGCGGGTTTCCTTCAAGGATTGAACGATCCATGAATGCACCCGGATCACCTTCGTCACCGTTACATACTACGTATTTTTCATCGCCTTCACTGGCAAGCGCAAACATCCATTTTCTTCCTGCCGGGAATCCGCCGCCGCCTCTTCCGCGAAGTCCTGAGAGCAGCACCGTATCAGCTACTTCCTTGGGAGTCATTGAAAGAGCCTTCTTAAGTCCCTTGAACGCACCGTATCCAAGTGCCTCTCTAATATCCTCGGGGTTGATAACGCCGCAGCCGTGAAGAGCTATCCTGCGCTGTTTCTTATAAAAATTTATATCATCCTGCTTTGAGACCTTTTCTTTTGAAACAGGATCAACATACAAAAGACGTTCTACTACCTCTCCGCGCCCGATATCAGAATCAACTATCTCCTCAACATCATCTATCGTAACCATTCTGTAAAGAGTATCCTCGGGATATATCTTTACAAAAGGTCCCTGAGAGCAGAATCCGAAACATCCCGAAAGATTTATCGTAGCTTTTTCATTAAGACCTTTTTTTGCAAGGAGTTCCTTAAACCTGGCAGCTATCTCCTTCGAATTGCTTGAGAGACAGCCTGTTCCGCCGCAAAGAACGATATGACGCTTCTCATCGGCACCGGAGATCTTGACCTCCATCTCTTTTTCGCATTGCTGCGTGATCTTATCAAGTTCTTCTATGGAAGTGATCTGAATCATGCCGATACCTCCTTTCTGTATGATGCGATAATATCTTCAACGTGTTCAACATCAACCTTGGGATACACCTTTCCGTTGATGCTTACCGCTGGTGCGATACCGCACGCTCCTATGCATCTTAACGCATCGAGAGTAAAAAGGCCGTCTTCAGTAGTCTGCCCCGGCTTGATACCCAATAGCTCGGAAAAACGATCTATAACGATCTGCGCGCCTTTTACATAGCACGCTGTTCCAAGACAGCATCCTATAACATACTTTCCCTTCGGAGTAAGTGAGAAGAATGAATAAAATGTTACTACTCCGTATATCTCGGCAACCGAAATTCCGGTCTTTTCAGACACCACTTCCTGAACCTCGAGCGGTATATATCCGTATTCATTCTGGATATCGCTCAAGATCATCATCAACGGTGTTTTTTCTCCTTTATATCTATCGCAGATTTCCCTGATCTGTGCCTCTGCGGTGGCATTTAACTTACCCATCACCGTACCTCCTAACTTTCATATAAAGCCGTATGTATCTACTATATAGCGACCGTCAATTTGTTGCAAGACATACTTGTTTTTTTGTTGAATTTTCCTGAACTTGAATTGAGCAAATTTATTAACATTCACCATAAAATATAGTATAATTTTTATTATCTTATTGCAGATTCACCATCTTTGTTTTTCACGGAGGAAAAATTATGGCAGAAAACAATTCAGTCAAAAAAAGCAACACAAATCTACCGATACTGTCGCGAATGAGCACAAAGATCACGCTACTTATAGCTGTGATAGTACTTATTACCGTTATAGTACAGGTAATAGTTGCTAGCAATCGCGCGGCGAATGCCATGGAATCGACATACCTCAATTATGCCCAGAATCTAGCGGAAGAAGCTGCTATCAGCGTAGATTTCGCAACCGAGTTCGGAGAGAAAGCATACGGCGGATATGCCATGAACCTTGCCCAGGAAGCTGCGGTATCCATTAACTTCTCAAGAGAGTTCGGAGAAACCGTCTATAAGGCATATGCCCAGAACCTCGCCGAAGAAGCTGTTTTAGGCGTTGATCTTGCAGCTAAATCAGGTCCTCTGACAACAGAAGCACTCAACGGTATTCTAAAGAATATCTCCATCAAGGACGTGGCAGGAAGTTACGCGTATATGGTAAGTCCGGATGGAACAATGCTTTGGCATCCCACTCCCGAAAAGATCGGCAATCCTGTTGAAAACGCAGCAGTTAAAGGCATAGTCGCAGATCTCCAGGCTGGCAAGAGCGTCGAAGATGGTTCTGTTCTGTACGAATACAAGGATGCATTGAAACTTGCAGGATACGCATTTACAGCAGAAGGAAATATCCTCATAGTCACAGCAGATTATGACGAATTCATGAAGATAGATTATGACGCTCTTTTAGGCAACATAGAAATAGACGGTGTTGACGGAAGCTACGCATACATGGTAAGCCCCGACGGCACTATGCTGTGGCATCCCACTCCCGAAAAGATCGGTCAGCCGGTAGAGAATGCAGCTGTAAAGGGTATAGTCGCAGATCTTCAGGCCGGCAAGAATGTTGAAGACGGTTTCGTTATATATGAATACAAAGGTGCCAATAAACTTGCAGGCTATTCTTTCACAGATACAGGAAACATAGTTCTTGTAACCGCAGACTATGACAAGTTCATTAACATAGACTATGACAAGCTCATAGGTGAGATCGAGATCTCCGGCGTTGAAGGAAGCTACGCATATATGGTAGCTCCTGACGGAACAATGCTATATCACAGCAACCCCGAGAAGATCGGTCAGCCGGTAGAGAATGCAGCCGTTAAAGGCATAGTCGCAGATCTTCAGGCCGGCAAGAGCGTTGAAGACGGCTCATGTGCATACGAATACAAGGGAGCATACAAGGTTGCGGGATATGCTCTGACAAAATCAGGCAATATTGTTATCGTTACTGCAGACAAGGATGTAATGATGGCTGACGTCAACAGCATGAAGCACTCTCTCATCCTTATCGGAATCATCTGCATGATCATTGCTGTTTTGCTCGTAACGGTATTTACGCTGTATATGATGAAGGGACTCGGTCAGCTTGTTCCTGTCATTAACAAGACCGCAAACTTTGATTTCACTCAGGATCAGACCTCCGCAGTTTTAGAGAGCCGTTCAGATGAAGTCGGACTCATTGCAAAAGCACTTTCAAAGACGAGAAACAATCTGCGTGAGATAGTCGCATCCATTTCAGGTGCAGGAAGCAGTATAGACAAAAATGTCGATACTCTCCAGGAAACCATAGACAAGGTAGGATTCATATGCGAGACCAACTCCGCCACATCACAGGAGCTGGCTGCGGGAATGGAAGAAGCAGCTGCGACAACAACTACTATCACACAGAATATAGACAGTATTCAGGATAATGCGCGCGGCATAGAAAAGCTTGCCGATGACGGCACCAGCCTTTCGCGCGAGATAGTTTCCAGAGCAAACGAGCTGGCGGCAACTACAGAAAAAGCAAGCAGAAAGACAATTGAAATGTATGAGACCGTCAAGGTTAAATCTGATGAAGCCATCGTGGCATCTCAGGCAGTCAACAAGATCAATGAGCTTACCGGTACCATCATGGAGATATCTTCTCAGACTTCCCTTCTTGCTCTCAATGCTTCGATAGAGGCAGCAAGAGCAGGCGAAGCAGGCAGAGGCTTCTCGGTTGTAGCTACAGAGATCAGCAACCTTGCAACACAGACTTCAGAAGCCGTTAAGAACATCAGCGAAATCGTTACTGATGTAAACAACGCTGTAAGCCAGATGTCAAACTGCCTGTCACAGACTACGACATTCCTTGAGACAAACGTTATGAACGATTATCAGGAATTCGAAAAAGTCAGTGATCAGTACAGAAGTGACGCAGATACATTCGGAAACAGCATGGATACCATCAAGAAAAACATCGAAGTCCTTAATTCAGACATTGAAAACATCGTAGGCGCAATAAACGGTATCGATACGACAGTAAATGAATCTGCTTCAGGTGTTACCGATATAGCTGAAAAAACTTCCGACATGGTCGGTGAGACCGCCGGAAGTGTTGATCAGGTTAAGGAATGCAAAGATGCTGTTTCAGATCTTAACGACATAATCAATAAATTCATTCTCTAAGATCATTTTCTTGAGAATAACAACCCGAAAGTTCCGGGTCCGCAGTTTATGGATATCGCAGGCGATGCCTTTTGACAATAGACTTTTTCAAATTTGACATGCGCCGATACCTCGTGTACTATCTCATCCAGCTGTGCTCTGGTAAGACCGGCATAGGTGATGAATAGTGCAGAGGTATCTATATCCGAACTGTTAGCAAGAGTTCTTGTGATATATTTCTTCCACACTCTCTCACGACTTCCAAGTATTATAGTACCGACATTCATTCCGCTCTTTTTCATCACGATAACCGGATGGATCATAAGAGCCGTGCTTAGCTTGTACATCCACTCCGACATCCTGCCGCTTCTGTGCAGATATTCTGTAGAATCAACTATAAAGCTTGTGTTGATCTTCGTCTTTTTCTTATCCAGTTCCTTTATTATTATGTCGGTATCAAACTGTCCCGAAGAAGCCATCTCTCTGGCAGCCAATGCCATAAGTCCCATTCCGCTTGAGAGGTGTCCGGAATCATATACCTTTACATTATAGAACGAGCGTGCTGCTTCAGTTGCATTTGCATAGCCTTTGCTGGCATGTTTTGCCAGTGCGATATGTATTATATGCTGAGCTCTTGAAAGCTGTTCCGCAAAGAATTTCTCATAGTCAGCCGGCTCCGGTGCTTCACTTCTTGCATCAGTCTTCTTATCTTCTAGGTAGCGGATCATGACATCCCCGCTCACTTCCAGCTTATCAGCAAATACTCCGCCGTCCATATGGACTCTGTAAGGAAATACCGGTATCTTAAATGCGTTTACAAGACTCTGCGGAAGATCCGCTACACTGTCTGTGGTAATAAGTAACGGGATGGTGCGCTTGATATCGCGAACTACCCTGTCAGTCTCATACTTGGATCCAGATTCTCGTTTTATCTTGACCAGATCCTTTGGCAGTATCGAAAGCAGAGTCTCTTCAAGCATACGTGCATCAACAGGCTTAAGGATATATCCGTCAAAGCCCTCTCTCATATACAGAGACTGATTCTCGCTTCCGGCATTAGCCGTGAACACATATATCGGAGTTTCCTTGTTAAGACCTCCCATCTGCTCCCTGATGGCATGGAAGCATTGTATTCCGTCCATCTTCGGCATCATATGATCCATAAAGATCACATCGTAGCGTTTGTCCTCAGTAAGTTCAAGCGCCTCTGAACCGCTCATAGCTGTGTCGATCTGAACCAATGTATCTCTGAGCAGCTTCTTTACTACCATAAGGTTAGCCGAGTCATCGTCTACCGCAAGTATCTTGGCTTCGGGAGCCTCAAAGCTCTGATGATAGTGCTCCGCTGCCGGTGTCGTATGTGTTCTCTCTGGTTCGAATTTTCCGATAGCCTTGTCTTCAACTATCTCCTGTTCTATTGAAACAACAAATGTAGATCCTTTTGTATATACGCTGTTAACCGAGACCTCGCCGCCCAAGAGATTGACTAGCTGCTTGACTATCGAAAGACCAAGTCCCGTTCCTTCGATAAATCTGTTCTGTTTTTCATCCTCTCTTCTGAATGCATCAAAAAGATAAGGTATGCTCTCTTTTCTGATACCCATACCTGTATCTTCAACAGAATATGTAACAAGCACTTTTGATTCATCGGTTCTTCTGCAGTTTATGGAAAGAGATACTTCACCCTCCTGAGTATACTTTACGGCATTGTTCAAAAGGTTTATGAGTATCTGTTTTATTCTTATCTCATCGCTAAACAGCTGGGCCGGCAGCTGTGGATCCACATCAATGGAAAATTTAAGCCCCTTTTGCTCGGCTCTCATCCAGATCATGTTTACGATATCTGACAGCATCTTTCCTACATCATACGGCGCTCTAACTATATCCATCTTTCCTGATTCTATCTTGGACATGTCCAGAATGTCATTGATCAGTGAGAGCAGCATCTTTGATGCTGACTGGATATTCTTGGCATCCTCTACTACCTCGTCAGATACATCTTCCCTGAGTATCATCTCATTAAGGCCTATGATCGTATTTATAGGTGTTCTTATCTCATGGCTCATGCTAGAGAAGAATCTGTTCTGGGCACGGTTTAATTCCTCTATCTCTTTTCTCTGTTCCTGAGCCTTTAATGTAGCTTCCTTTAACAGCTTGATCTCATATCCTACCATTACGATTATCATTACAGAGACCATGAGTACAGAGCAGTATGAGATCGCATATTCGGCAGGAGTAAAATCGTGCTTGTATGTCGACATATCGTAGTAATACTGATGGACCGATGCAGCCATGATAGCTTCTACCAAAAGGAGTGCATATCTGATCCATCCCTCTATTATTATCATTACATAGAGCACGCCTGCAGCGAACCATATGGTAGAGCCCATTCCAAATTCGGCAAAGGCTGCTGTCTCGGGAATGATTATCAGTACCTGCAAAAGCGCTATGACAGGCGCTACATATTTTATCTTGTCATATTTAACTCCGACCCATGTAAGTATAAAACAGACGATCATAAGTATGAACATATATACATTGTCCATATACATGTTTACGCCGTATCCCGAAAGACTGATCGCAAAGAAATATATAAACATAGGAGGCATGGTTACGGCCGAGAGGACTAAAAACAGTTTTTTCTGATTGGAATCATTCATTGTCCTCACCTCCTTTAATACTGTCTGCAGGCTCAAATTCAAGTATGTCTTCCTCTTCTTCATTCTTTGAGTCAGCATCTTTAGCAAACAGTTCATTTATGGTATTCATAAGTTTTGTATAGCGGATCATGAACTCATCATGCTTCCTGTTTATCTCGTCGATATCCTTGTTCTTTGAGGCTTCCTCTAAAAACCTTGCCGTATCGTACAATCCAACAGCGCCGATCATCTTTGACGTACTCTTCACGGCATGAGTCCTTATCGAATAATCCTCCCAGTTATTACTATCATAATAGTTTTGAAGATTCTTTATCTTCTCTTCACTGTTCTTTGCATACTCCAAAAGAAGCTGGCAGTAGAAGTTTTTGTCTTTCTGGCAGTATGAAAGACCCTGCATCGTATCAACTCCTATTCTTTCAAGGATTTCAAATGCATCCGATTCTTGCTTTTTTTCCTCTTTCTGATCTGATGCAGGCAGGTTATTATCTGCTTTCCTTTCAAACTGAATGGCAGATTTTGGAAGGACTCTCTTCAACACCCTCTCAAGTTCTGTGATCTCAACCGGCTTTGGTATGAATCCATCGAAGCCTTCTGACAAGAACATCTCCTTGGCCGAGCTTATCGCATTGGCGGTAAGTGCAACGATACACAGCTCCTTGTTTTTCTTCTGTGCATTAGCACGCAGTCTCTTCATGGTCTCCACACCGTCCATACCCGGCATCATATGATCCATGAAAATGATATCGAAATCCGCTATCTCGCACATATCGATAGCTTCCTGTCCGCTGTCAGCCGTTGAAACGACCATTCCATATGTTTCAAATATGCCCTTTGCAACCCACAGATTCATAGGCTCATCATCAACGACTAAAGTCTTGATGCCAGGACATGTCATAACCTCTTCACCGCTTTCAGTGCTGTCCTCAAATGAATGATTAAGGAAGTTAGCTACCTGTGTTCCGTAAAAAGGCTTTGCAAGTATGGCGATTTTTTGATCAGTCTCAACATCGAATCCTCTGTCGGCAACAACTGCCACGTTCATCTTTTCTGCAAGGCTTTCGATATAGTTCCTGTTTTCAAGATACTCGCCCGTTCCAACAAACAGATGCGTGATCTTGGTCTCTTCTACGAGCTTTTCAAGATGCTCCCTTGATTCAACCCTGTGGAATGACACGCCAAGACCGCTCACGAGATGAGCGATCATTTCCATATAGTATTCCCTGATCTTTGGATGTCCAGTGGTCATAAATCCAAGGAAACCAGCTACTACGCAGTTTTCCCTGTCTCTTACAGATATGCAGGGTGCAGAATCGGTCACAGTCTGGGGAATGCTTACTCGTACCGTTGTTCCCTCACCGGGTTCGCTCTCGATGACGATAACTCCTCCCATAGCCTTTGTAAATCCGTTTACTATGGGGATCCCCAGTCCCAATCCTCCTACCACACGTACGTTATTGGAATCTGACTGATAAAACTTATCATAGATATGATCTATCTCATCATCATCCATGCCTATGCCGGTATCCTTGACTTCGAGTATCAGATTGATCCCGTATTCTCTCTCAACCGGATAAATATGTACATAGACTCCGCCTTTGTCGGTATACTTGTATCCGTTACCGATAAGATGCCAGAGTATCTTTTTTATCTTGCTGCTGTCTCCTATGAGCTCTGAAGGAATACCTGCTTCCATATCGACAACAAGATCAAGGCCGTAGTCATTCGTAAACGAAAGCTGTACGAGAAGGTCGTTTACCAAGGAAGCGATCATATAGCTTTCCTTTGTTACAGAGAGCTTATCCATATCGATCTCGGTATAATCTAAGATATCTCCGATCTGTTCCGCAACTCTGTGTCCTGCCTCGGAAATAGCTGTTACGTTATCCATGACTGGCCCGGGAAGAGATTCCTTTTTAAGGACGCTCGACAGACCCATAACTGCATTTACAGGCGTTCTTATCTTATGAGATACATTTGCCAAAAAATTGTTTGCCCTGTTGTTTTCCTCGGTAACCTCGTCGATCTTTTCCTGGAAATTGTTGATAGTCTTTCTCCATGCATCCGCTGCTCTGTTTACAAAATCAGTAGCTAACAGTATCAGTATGAACTGCCATACAACCCTGATTATGTTTGATCTTTGAAGATCAAGCCCGCTGCTTTCACTCTTAAGGATCAGATGGATTATCATCCCCGAATAGCCTGCAGCAAGACCTATCATGATGAGCAGTTTTTCACCGCAGAATGCAAAAAGCACAAGCACAAGGACAATAAGTCCCGTACTGTCATAAACCGTAGGCACATTGACGGTATAATAAAACATCATGAACACAAGCACTATACCGCTTATGTACAGCTGCGTCCTGTATGCCATTCTTCCTGATATATGTATCAGCCAGCAGATGAGAGTACAAGTGATCAGAACGGGGATCATCCATATCTCCCATTTAAGCATCCTGTTTAAAACGATCAGTACCGTTGTGAACAGTGCCATCATTATTAAAAGGATCAGGCGAGCCAATTCATGTAATTCGTTTTTCCCTTTGTTTTTCAATTACTATTCCTCTCGCATGTTGTAATGAGTGTCTTCTTTTATCATGGTTAGCATGATATCGGCAAATACAGGATCAAACTGCGTTCCCCTGCCGTTTTCTATCTCCTGTCTTACCTGCTCCTGTGAAAGAGCCTCTCTGTAGCTTCTGTGAGAAGTCATGGCATCATAGGCATCCGCTACAGCGATTATCCTAGCTTCTTCCGGTATGTCATTTCCTGACAGTCCATCCGGATATCCTCCGCCTATGTACCTTTCGTGATGCCACTTTGCACCGGTAGCAAGAGAAGGCATCTCAGGTATCCTCTGCAATATCTTAGCGCCCATCACGGGATGCGACTTGATGATATCAAATTCCTCCTCATCAAGTTTGGCGGGCTTGTTGATCACTGCATCCGGGATTCCGATCTTTCCTACATCATGCAAAAGTCCCATCATGTATATATCATCAAGCTTCTTTTCATTATATCCGTACCTTTTTGCGATCTCTCTCGCATAATCGGCAACTCTTCCTGAGTGGCCGTTTGTGTATGTATCCTTGGCATCGATCGCCTTGGCCAGAGCCTGAACGACATGGATGAAGAGCTCTCTGTTTTCTCTTGTCTTCTTCTCAACTTCATTGCTAAGACTCTTTTGCAGCGTTGTGAGCTCGATTATATGTCTTACTCTCTGCAGCAGCACCTCGGGTACGAACGGTTTTTTTACAAAGTCCATCGCTCCTAGCGATAATCCCTTGTTCTCTGCCGAATCACTGTCATCGGCAGTAAGATATATGATAGGAATATCCGCTATCTCTCCGCCCATGGTCCTAAGCTGTTTTAATGTCTCATATCCGTCCATATCGGGCATCTTGATATCAAGCAGTATGAGACTTGGGACATTTGTCTCCACATACTCAAGCAGTGCTTTTCCCGATTTCAGTGCAGTTACGTAAAAGCCTCCCTTGCTTAGGATATTTCCTGCCATCTTCAGATTTGTCACATCATCATCAACAACTACTATCCTTGTCTCATTGGAATTTCTCTGTACGTTTACAGCGTCTCCCAAAAACTCTGTCTCAAATTTGACAACGATCTCATCACCGTATTTCTCATGCCACTTTCTTACAAGATCTCCGATGACCTTTTCTATGGCACTTTCGTGAATATCAGTTAAGAACAGAAAATACTGATTGTGTCTGCTTCGCATTACAACGTCAGATTTTCTTAAGTTTTCCCTTACAAATACTCCGAATCTGTCGCATCTTTCCGCAAAGAATTCTTCCGTTATCCCTTCGCCTGCAGAAAGCGTAAAGAGTATCTTGCATGCGCTGATATGCTTGCGGATTATATATCTTGTAACAAATCTGTACACATATGCGAACGCATCCCTGTCAAGACACAGCGCCTTATCCGGAATGTTCCTCTCCCCCATGATGGCAGAGAGCGTTTTTAGATCCGTCTCAACATTTGTATCATCTTCCGTAAACAGTTCCGATTTGTAGAGAGCATAGCCATGCTTTCCGTTTTCCTTGACATTGTATAAAGCTCTGTCAGCCAACTTTATAAGTGTCTCATATTCGTTGCCCTGATGAGGAACAAGCACAGCTCCGATGGAAGCTCCGAGTGGAATGTTCATATCCTCGCCCATGAGTTTTTTTGCTTCTAAAACAATATCCCTGTTAACGTTCTCACAGAAACCCGCTATGTCATCTTCTCTGGTCCTTCCGCTCAAAAAGGTTATGAATTCATCTCCTCCAAGTCTTCCCAGATAACTTCCTTCTGTTGCATATCTTCTGATTATGTCTGCAAAGGCAATAAGTACCTTGTCACCGTAGTCATGACCGTATATATCATTAACGAGCTTGAACGAATCAAGATCTATCATCAACAGGCTTCCAGCCTGAGATGCACAGATCCCCGGAAATCTGTCAAGGATCGCCGCCTTGTTCAAAAAACCGGTGAGCTTGTCAGTACTCGCTTCCTGCGAGAGCCTGCTGATCCTTTTCTGCTTCGTTAAGATACTCTCAACTCTTCTGACTAGTACATCAGGATCGAAAGGTTTACGGATAAAGTCGGATGCACTTGCTTCAAAACCCTGTTTTTCTGTTTCGCCTTTTTCATCAGCGGTCAAAAAGATAACGGGAACCTCTTCCTTGGCATTATCCTTTTCCCATATCCTCAATCTCTCAAGCGTTTCAAAACCATCCATCTGAGGCATCTTGATATCAAGTAGTATCAGGTCAGGTTCGCCCTTATCTTTTACCTGTTCTAGAAGAGCCTGTCCCGACTTGAGCGCCGTGACTCTCATATTTGCCTTGCTTAGGATGTGTCCCGCCATCTTTAGATTATTGACGTCATCATCTACAACGATTATCCAATCTGCCATTAGGATTCTCCTCCAATAGAATTTATTGCCCCAGCAATGTTTGCAGCCGTATCCGAGGCTGTCATGCTTATGCTTCCGTATTTTTCCTGCGCCATTTCACCCGCAAGACCGTTTATATATGCTCCGGTTACAGCCGCTCTTGTGATATCGGGGATGTATGCACACACAGCAGATAATATTCCTGAGAGTACATCTCCGCTTCCTGCTGTTGCCATCCCCGGACAGCCTTTATCAGTTATGTAAACCTCATTGCCATTTGTCACAACTGTTGACGCTCCTTTGAGCAGCACTGTGGTTTTTGTTTCTTTTGCATATTCAAGCGCGTATCTTATCGGATCTTCAAGGATGTTCTCTATGCTCAAGTCGATCAGTCTTGAAAACTCTTTTATATGCGGAGTCAGCACTATCTCACACTCTGCATCCCGTATTGCTTTTATATCAATATTCGAAAGAAGCGTTATTCCGTCCGCATCTATTATGAGCTTTCCCTTGTAATTTTCTAAAAGATACAAAAGAACCCGTTCGGTCTCTTTACTTACTCCGATTCCCATACCGAATGCGACCGTTTTTACATTTGATGTGAGTTCCTTTATCTCTTCTTCAACGAAGCGTATATTAGAATCCTCATCAGAAAGAGGAAAGATCGTACTTTCCAAAACATGCGATGTGACATCGTGATACAGCGAATCGGGCAGCGCAACTTTTACCACTCCCGCTCCCGAGCGCATAGCCACTGCCGCAAGATAAGCTAAACGTATCGCACCGCTGTATCTTTTTGATCCTCCGATCAACGCCGTATATCCATACGTTCCCTTGTTGGAGAAATTCTTTCGTTCAGGAATCCATTCATTGACATCTGATCTTTCAACAAGCTTATAGGGAACCATAACAGGTTTTATCCCGATATCGCAGTTGACTTTTTCCTTCATGACATCCTTTGCCATGTTTAAAAAGTGTCCGGCCTTATAGCTGCCTATTGAGACCGTAAGATCAGATTTAACGCATTCATCAGCCATTCCGCTGTCACCGTTAAGTCCGCTGTTAATATCCGCTGATACAATATATGCGCCGCTTTCATTGATCTTTTCTATCACATATCTTATATCTTCCCTGACTTTGCCCTTAAATCCGGTTCCGAGTATACAGTCAACGACAGTCCTGTATACGGAAAGATCAAGATCCTTGCTCCATCTTACAATATCAGTTCCAAGCTCAGTACATCTTTCAAAATAGTATCTTCCGTCCTCGGAAAACTTTTCACCAAGCAGGATGATGCTGCAATCAATACCTGCATCGTACAAAAGCGTAGCAAGCGCATAGCCGTCTCCGGCATTGTTTCCGCTCCCGCAGATGATTGCTACCGGTCCGTTCCATCTGACGCTGTCAAATATCCCCTTGGCGGCTCTCATCATAAGTTCTTTTGAAGGTATTTTATTAGCGATGGTATTTGCATCGCTAACTCGCATATTTTCAACTGATAAGATATCTATCATTGATTCATTTCCCGTTTCAAAAATTGGCCTATTATATTATATCGTTAATAACGTGCATCCACAAGCAAAACTAAGCCCGATCAGTGATCGGGCTTAAGAGCATTTTTCTTTCTATTTTGCTTTCTTATAAATATCCCCGGCTCTCCATTTCGAGTAATTCCAGGTCCTTATCGTCATATCTTTGCGTATCTCGTACTTGTGATCAATGCAGTAGTCTTTTAGTATCTGTTCGTCTCCGTATCTTTCTATGGCAGGCATCGCATCGAGTGAAAGGCGGCATATATAGTAATCATCATCATGATTGGTCAGATTATACTTTGCTATCTGATAATCCGGATCTATAGCCACAAACAGTATCCATAGACTTATGAATGAAACAAGCGCAAACTTGACAAACGGCATATCTGCTTTGAAAAGATAGACTATTATGCCTGCCATTATCACAGCCATGACAAGCAGTGCCCAGAGTACGTATATCCTCAAAAAGGTCAGGCAGTATACGGAAATGTATAGAAACATCCTGTATGCACTTGAACTCATCATGATATATGTGCAGGCGCTTATGAGACAAAGGATGATCTTAAGAGCAAGACTGTCCTTTGAGTATTTGCGGCATATCAGTACAAGTATGATATTTATCAGACAGACAAATACCAGCTGAAAGAATCCTTCATGTGAATACTCGGCATATGTGTATCCGTCAGGCAATTCTCCCTGTCGCATAAAAAGATAAACTATCTGTATCATGCTGTACATCATATATATAAGCAACAGGACTATGTTGACCGTTATCGCGATCAAAGGACTGTGATTTCTCTTGTCAGCAACCGGCTCATCAAGTCTTGGAAGTCTTTCAGTAAGTCTGTAGACCAGGGCATATGACATGAAGAATCCAGCAACGAACATAAAGATCAGATCTCCTATCTTAATATCCCAGACAAATGAAAACATGTCATCTATCTTGTTTGAAAAAATGATGTCGGAGGATATCAAAAGCGGCAGTATAACACACACAAGCGGTACGGATATAGCCAGTCCCGTCAGGATATACCAGATATTCTTTTTCTGTTCAGGCTTTGCATCGTTTATATCGCCTGTTTCCTGTGAGCCTTCCTTTTTGCATACGGCCGAAAAATCCTTAAAAGGTCTGAACACAAAACCTATAGCTGTCATTATGAATTCCAGGATGGCGGTAAAGTATCTTGCTACATCCCATGTTCTGTCATCATAGATATTGTATAAAAACAGCATACAAAAGAGCAAAAAAATAAAAAGACAGTTAAAAGTTGCAAGTACATAGCTCGCACTTATACATATATCAATTCCCAGCAGGCATATCGCTACGATATAGAATATCGAAAATCTCTTTATTTTATTATTCATTTTTCTCATATAATATATGAAAAAACCTATCGTTCCCGCGACAAAAAAAGGATATGCCAGTCCCCGATCATTATGATACAGGCAGAATGTAAAAAATGCTGAATACAGCAGACATATAAGGCAGAGATTTTTAAATGATATCTTCCCGGTAACACTATTCATCGTCTTCATCCTCCACATATTCCATAAGATCCCCCGGCTGGCATTTTAAAATCCTGCACAGCTGTTCTATTGTGCTAACCTTTACCGCCTTTGCCTTCCCGTTCTTAAGGATTGACACATTCGCAAGAGTCAGTCCCAATTTATTCGATAATTCAGTAACGCTCATCTTTCTCTTAGCGAGCATCACATCAATATTGAAAACCAGATGTCCCATCCAAATCACCTCTTAAATCGTCAGTTCATTTTCTTCCTTTATCTCAGCAGCTTTCATGACCAGATGTGAAAGTGCTGCAGCCGCTGTAGATATCGCAATGCCTATCACTACTATCACTATGATCACCATCATCACTACAGCCGCTGATATATCGAGGATCAAAAAGATCACATGCGCTACAAAAACAAATATCGAATCTCCCATGGCTAGATAAGCGATCCATTTAAGATACTTTGCATTCTCGACTGAAAAGGATTCATCCTTTCCGATATTTGATGATATCTTCCATCCTAAGATGAGTACAGCATAGCAAGGTACTGCACTTGCCCATAAAAGGATCATCCATGGACTCAGATTCTTTTCCAACATTGCTCGCTGCTCGACCAGATACATGCCAAATCTCGGCAGAATGACCATATATGTTAACAGACCGCAGATTCCCACACCGAATATTATTATCTTAAGCCACTTGGCTAATGCTTCAGATCTCATTTTTTATCTCCTCCGTTGTCATCCAAATTTCAGATTCTGATAATGGTATACCACTTGCGCAGCGTCTTGTCAATAAGAATTTATCGTATTTCAATAAATATATTTTGAAAACAAATAAAAAACTGCTGTTTTCACAGCAGTTCATCCAAATCTGATTTATCATAGAATTAGCATTATTCTTTAAACTTTGTCACCAGCGTCTGGCATTTTCACATTCCGAAAGGAGTAAAAGATAATTCTCATATCTTACTCTGCTTATCAGCCCACTATCCACTGCCTGCTTTACACCGCAGACAGGTTCATTCTTGTGAACACAGTTATCAAATCTGCAGTCCTTCTCGTATAGCGCAAATTCCGGATAGAATCCCGCCAGTTCCTCCTTATCTATATCAAACAGGGAAAGAGAGGAAAATCCGGGTGTATCAAATATGTACGAATCATCATCAAGAGCGATCAGTTCACTGTGTCTGGTCGTATGCTTTCCCCTGTCTATCTTTGCGGAGATATCTCCGGTCTCCATTTTTTTATTATCCTGAATAAGGTTTATAAGAGTTGACTTACCGACGCCGCTTGGTCCAGCTACCGTAGTAGTCTTACCCTTTAATGCCCGTCTGATATCTTCTATACCTTCATTTTTCTTTGCACAAGTAAAGATAAGAGGATTACCCGAATCCTTATAGATCTGCCTTGTTCTTTCAAGTGTATCATCATCTGCCAGGTCTGTCTTGTTAAAAGCTATGATGCACGGTACATCATTCTGCTTCATCAATATCAGAAATCTGTCAAGAAGATTGAAATTCGGTTCAGGCTTCACTAATGCAAATATGACTAATGCCTGATCGACATTAGCCACATTTGGACGTATAAGGCTGTTTTTTCTATCCAGTATCTCGCTTATGTTTCCAAGTTTCTTTTCTTCATCTATGACTTCTATGATACAGTCGTCACCGACAAGAGGCTTCATGTTATCCTTGCGAAATACTCCCTTTGCCTTGCACTCATATATGTGTTCACCATTGTGAACATAGTAGAATCCTGCGATTCCCTTTATTATCTTTCCCTGCAAATCTGTTTCCTATTCCTCTGAGAACTTAACCGACCTTCTTACCGTTCTCTCTTCCGATGTTGCTTCAGATATAGTATTTCCTTCCGCATCTATCGAACCTGGTATCGTAACATTGTAAATGATGGTTATGACTCCGTCACCGCTTCCTGTTATCCCTGTGATGTTCATTGATACGGGGAAGGATGTTACAGTCTCTCTCTTTAGCTCTGTTCCTTCAAGCGTTGACAGAATGACCGTTGCTTCGCTTCCCGGTACGTATTCGCTGTCTTCGCTTCCCGGGCTTTCGATATTCCCGACATAGAAATATACTTTCTCTCCTGTACCTGTGGATATACGAAGATCGACCTTTGTCCCGCTCTCTACAGTAACTTCAGCTGCATATGACTGATAGCAGACCTTGTCGATCAGATTCGTATCAGGGTCATTTGCCTCTGTTACCGCTCCGACCTGTAGTCCGTGCTCAACAAGCACTGCTGTTGCATCCATCTCAGAAAGACCGATGACATTGGGAACCTTTACCTGTACGATCTCGGCACCTGTGCTCACTGCAAGGACGATCGTATCCTCCTTGTCGGCTCTCTCTCCCGCTGCCGGAGTCTGTTCTGCTACGTTGCCTTTGTTAACGGTACTTGAAGACATCTGTACCTTCTCTATCTGCTTGAAGCCTTTCTTGTTAAGTGTGGCAACCGCTTCTGCATAAGACATGTTTATGACATTCGGAACTTCGATCTTTCCGTCATTTATATCACCGTCTGTCTGCGGAGTTGGTTCTTCTGTCACAACCGCAAGGTCTTCTATCTGGTCCGTGATATCATTATCACTGGTTGTAAACTCAAACAGTCCAAAATGTCTTCCAACGAAGAAGATAATAAGGATGCCTATGATAAGAGCTGCCACAATGGCTAGTACCGTTGTGAGCTTCTCCATAAACTCATCATCGGGAGCGCTCTCTCTTGCAGGAACTTTATTAGCCCTTCTCTTTTCGGGTTTTACATTCTCCGGTCTTCTCTTCTTTGTCGGTTGCTGCTTGGAAGTATTTCTGGCATTCTTTGAAGGCTTTGACTTGGATGCTTTAGCATTCCTTGCTTTTGATGAATTCTTGGGTCTTCTTGCCGGGGCATCCATACCGTCATCTCCGGTGCGCATGCGTATGTCATCAACAGCTATCCTCTCGGTCTTGCTCTTTATCTGACGCATGTCAGCCTCTGTTACCATCTTGGTAGCTGCATCCTCATCAGGATCTGATATCTTTACGAAGTCCTCATCAGGTTTCATTAGAGATCTCTTTAAATCTGCTATAAGTTCAGACATGCTCTGATATCTTCTGTCAGGGCTCTTCTGCGTACACTTGAATACGATCTGTTCAACACTTATCGGTATCTCGGCAACATACTCTCTTGGCGATGGCATAGGCTCTTGTATATGCTTGATAGCTATAGCAACGGTTGTTTCCCCGTTAAACGGAACACGTCCTGTGAGCATCTCAAACATAGTGATACCCAGACTGTAGATATCACTCTTTTCATCGGAGAATCCACCTCTTGCCTGCTCAGGCGATGTATAGTGTACAGATCCCATAACGTTGCTGGTTATGGTATTGGAACTTACAGCCTTTGCAATACCGAAATCAGTAACCTTTACCTTGCCTTCCTTTGATATCATGATATTCTGCGGCTTTATATCTCTGTGAATGATATGGTTGTTATGCGCCGCCTCGATACCCATAGATACCTGGATAGCTATACTTATAGTCTCTTTTATAGAGAGTCTGGATTTCTTTTCAATATACTTCTTGAGTGTAATGCCCTCAACAAGCTCCATGACGATATAATGAGTACCGCCCTCTTCACCAACATCATATACATTAACGATGTTAGGATGCATCATGCCGGCTGCAGCCTGTGCCTCAGTCTTAAACTTGGACACAAAATTAGCGTTCTCGGCAAATTCCTGCTTGAGAACCTTTACGGCTACAAAACGGTTAAGCTTACCGTCTTTTGCTTTATATACATCCGACATTCCGCCGGTGCCTATCTTCTCGAGGATCTCGTAACGATCACCCAAAGTCATACCGATCTTAATCATCTATCTTCCTCATCCGCGAAGGGCTCAACCAGAACAACAGCGATGTTGTCCTTGCCTCCGTTGTTGTTAGCAGCCTTAACAAGACTCTCGGCTTTCTCTACGATATCTCTCTGCCCCTGCATGATCATTCTTATCTCTTCATCCTCGATCATGTTGCTGAGTCCGTCTGAGCACATAAGGATCGTATCGCCCTTGTTGAGTCTTACTTCAAAAAAATCAACGTCAACATCATCGAGCGCACCTATAGCCCTCGTGATGATATTCTTGTCGGGATGATTTCTTGCCATCTCTCTCTTGAGACCGCCCATCCTGACCATTTCCTCCACAAGAGAATGATCTCTTGTGATCTGTCTTATCTCTCTGTTATTTATTATGTACAGTCTGCTGTCGCCGACATTTGCCACGCATAGCTTGTTTCCTTCTATCGTAGCGGCAACAACTGTCGTTCCCATACCGTTAAGTTCCGTCTCTTCTTCGGATTTCTGTCTTATCAGGCTGTTAGCTCTCTTGATAGCTTTTTCAAGAACAAATACAGGTGATTCATCATTTGATTTGCTGATCTCGTCTACGATAGTCTCGATAGTATATCTTGATGCATAATCGCCTGCATTATGACCGCCCATACCGTCAGCCACAAGAAACAGATTAGCAAGATGTCCTACAGGCATCTCTGATGTATAAACGTAGTCCTGATTAAGTTTTCTTCTCTTTCCGATGTCAGTGATTGAAAATGTCTTTAACATGTTTTTACCGTTTCCCGATATAAAGACGCAACAAAAGTAAGTCTACCGAAAAACCTATTCTTCAGTAAGCTTACGTCTTCTTAATTGTCCACAGGCTCCGTCAATGTCCTGTCCCATTTCCCTTCTTATAGTAACATTTATTCCATTTTTTTCAAGTTTATTTTTAAATGCAAGGATCTCATCCCTGCTCCCGCGCCTGTAATCACGCTCTTTGATAGGATTGACAGGTATGAGATTGATATGTGCGGAAACTCTTTTTGCCAGTACAGACAGTCTTACTGCATCTTCTATAGTATCATTTACACCTGAAACCAGACTGTATTCAAAACTTATTCGTCTGCCTGTTGTCTCAAAATAGTAAGAGCATGCCTGCATCAGTTCCTCTATAGAGTATCTGTTTGCCACAGGCATCAGCTTTCTTCTTTGCTCATCACTTGCTGCATGCAGTGACAGTGCCAGTGTTATGGCGAGTTTTTTATCCGCAAGCTCTCTTATCTTTTCTACCAGCCCGCAGGTTGATACTGTGATATTTCTCGCACTTATATTGAGTCCGTCTTTGTTTGTTATCAGTTCGATAAACTTCAAAAGATTATCAAAGTTGTCGAGAGGTTCTCCCATACCCATCACAACTATGTTTGATATCCTCTCTTCCATATGATGTGATATGGCATATATCTGATCCAACATCTCGCTGGGCTTTAGGCTCCTGACAAGTCCGTCGAGAGTCGAAGCGCAGAAACGGCATCCCATCCTGCAGCCGACCTGTGATGAGATACATACGCTGTTGCCGTGTTTGTAGCGCATAAATACGCTCTCAACAAAGTTACCGTCACTGAGTTCAAACAAGAACTTGGCCGTGCCGTCAATGGCAGATTCTTTTACTCTCTCGATCTTTAGTGATGTATAGTCATACTCTTCATTGAGCCTTGCCCTGAGATCCTTTGAAAGATTAGTCATCTCATCAAATGATCTTGCCAGCTTGACATGCATCCAGTCATATACCTGAACCGCCCTGAACTTTTTAAGATCCTTTAAAGCAAATTCATCTTCGAGTTCTGCTTTGGTAAGTGATTTTATGTCAACCAATCCGTTTTAACCTCGCAATAAAAAATCCGTCATGTTCATCATCCGGAAACTGTGTCTTGATATATTCGGCACAAAAAGGATACTTTGAAACGATGTAATCTACCATCTCCTCGTTTTCAGCCTTTCTGAGCGTACAGGTTGAATACATGAGATATCCGTTTTTCTTCACATACTGCCATACTACATCAATAATACTTTTTTGAAGCAGAACAATGGAATCCAGACTGTCCTTGGTAACGTTTTTCTTTATGTCCGGCTTTCTTGCGATGACCCCGAACCCAGAGCACGGTACGTCGGCTATAACAACATCCGCCGTTTCTTTTGATGACTCATCATAAACCGTGGCATCCCATACCTTAGCTGAGATATTTTTAGCATTAAGCCTTTTTATGTTCTCTTCTATAACTGAAACCTTATGAAGCGATATATCTCTTGCATCTACGATCGCACCCTTGCTTGTTGCATGAAGGCTCTTAGATCCCGGTGCTGCGCAGACATCTATCACATGATCTCCCTGTTTAATATTTGCATTCTCGCATACCTCCATACCGGAAGGATCCATGACAGTATATAGACCGTTTTTAAAGCACTCAAGCCTGCTTAGATCATCTGTATTGTTTAGTATATATGCATACTTAGGATGATCGAGTGCTCTGTAATCGATGTCATTCTGATCCCACTCATCCAAAACGGCATCGATATCACTCTTAAAAAGATCTTCTCTTATCCTTACGCAAAGATGCCTTTCCTTAAGACTCTGTTCAAGGATCTGTACAGCCTTTTCTTCGCCGTAGTCTTCAACAAGGCTGTCTATTATAAGCTCATTGGCAGCATATCTTATGATCATGCTGTCTGTCTTTAGACACTCATCCTTATTGCTTGTTATCTTTCTTAGGCATCCGTTTACAAATCCGGCAAGATTAATGAATTTTCTTTTCTTTGCAAGCTTAACGGCTTCATTTATGACCGCTGAGTCAGGAACCCTGTCCATGTACAGTATCTGATATACACTCATCCTCATCAGATTGCGTATAAAAGGCTTCATCTTGTCCACCGGAGTATTTGAATACGTATTGATCACGTGGTCAAGCGTGATCTCTCTCTCGAGAGTACCTTCAAAAAGCCTTTTGATAAAGGCTTTTTCATGTTCCTGCATATAGTTGTACTTATCAAGTACCTTTTTTAAGAGGATATGGCTGAAGGTATTGTTCCTGTTCACATCCATCAGCATATCCAGAACGATTTCTCTTGTATTGATACTACTATCCAATACGATCACCTTCTAAGATCCTGTTTCCCAGTAAAAACGCGCTCATCTCCATCCTCTTCTTGCCTTCCAGCTGTACTTCAAGGACTCTTACAGAACCTTCACCACATCCTATGGTTATACTCTTTTTATCTACCTTTAAGACTGTTGCGCATTCACCTTTTTCATCTGAAACATATGCTTTCCATATCTTTAACTGTCTGCCGTCCATATATGTATAGGCACTTGGCCATGGATTCAATCCTCTTATATAGCGTTCTATCTTTTCAGCAGGCCAGGACCAGTCTATCAGTCCCATATCCTTTTTTATCTTGCCGCAGTGTGTTGCCTTGCTCTCATCCTGTGGCCTTGGAATGATCTTTCCTTTTTCTATCAGATCGAGAGCCTCTATAACAAGATCAGCTCCGAGTATCGAGAGTCTGTCAAACAGGCTTCCACCTGTTTCATCATCAGATATGGCATACTCTCTCTGAAGAAGGATATCACCTGTATCCACTCCTGTGTTCATCTGCTGAATGGTAACACCGGTCACTTTTTCTCCGTCAAGGATAGCCTGCTGTATAGGAGCAGCTCCCCTGTACTTTGGCAAAAGAGATGCATGAATGTTGATACACCCGTATCTTGGTATATCAAGGATCTCTTTGGATATTATCTGACCGAATGCTGCAACAACATATATATCCGCATCTATAGACTTAAGAAATGAAACGCTGCTCTCTTCCTTTATTTTTTCCGGCTGAAATACCTCTATACCGTTTTTTATCGCACAGTCCTTCACATCGCTTATCTGAAGCTTGCCGCTTCTGCCTTTCGGCTTGTCAGGCTGGGTAACGACAAGTACGATCTTGTGTCCGGCTTTGATCAATGCTTCAAGAGCGGTTCTTGCAAAATCCGGAGTTCCCATGAAAACTACACGCATAGCATTACTCCTCGTTCTCCTCATAGTTTTCGTCTGTTTCTTCGCCGACGTTTCTCACTTCACCTATAACCTTTTCGGTATAAAGATGTCCGTCAAGATGATCGATCTCGTGCTGAAGAGCTCTTGCAAGCAGCTCGGTTCCCTCAACAACCTGTTTTTCCATGTTTTCATCATAGTACTCGACCTTGACATAATCGGCTCTTGTAACGTCACCGCATTTGCCAGGATAGCTGAGACACCCTTCAGATCCTGTCTGTTCTCCGCTCGCTTCGACTATCTTAGGATTAATTAAAACGATCGGATCCTCATATGTAACATCAACAACACAGATCCTTTTTAATATCCCTACCTGAGGAGCAGCAAGACCGACTCCGTTTGCATCATACATAGTCTCAAACATGTCGTCTATGAGTTCTTTTGTCCTGGGAGTTACCTCCTTTACCTCCTTGCATACCTTTTCGAGTACCGGATCTCCGAATATCCTTATGTTTCTTATTGCCATAATCTTCTCCTTTGCCTGAATCAGAGCGGGTTTAACGGATTAAAATCAAAATAGACCTGCAGCCTGCTTGAAAGGCTCAATCCCTCTTCCAGTCTGTTCTTGCATCTTATAAGTATGTTTTTATCATTACTCTTTATATAGAAAATAAATCTGTATATGTCATTAATCCTGCCTATGCCGGCTTTTGCAGGTCCCATGACCTCAACTTCATTTTCAGTCTTTCTAATATAATCAGCCATCTTTTCACACGTTGTCTGCGCAAGTGCTTTATCCTCGCTGGTCACAAGGATGCCGACTATCTCCTTTGCTGGCGGATAACCTCCAAGCTCACGATATAAAATCTCCTCGTCATAAAAGGCTTTGTAGTCCTGATCTGCAGCATGTACTATCGCATAGTGTTCAGGCTGATATGTCTGTATGATGGTCTCACCTGGCTTGTCTCCCCTGCCTGCTCTTCCCGCAGCCTGCGTGATAAGCTGGAAGGTCCTCTCTCCCGCGCGATAGTCATTTATCGCAAGCGACATATCTGCTGCTATTATACCAACAAGTGTCACATCTTCAAAGTCATGTCCTTTGACTATCATCTGCGTTCCTATAAGGATATCAGCCTTCTTCTCCGCAAAAGCCTCCAGTATCTTTTCCATGCTGCCCTTTTGCCTGGTAGTATCGGCATCCATCCTTGCAGTTACGGCATCCGGGAAAAGCTTATGCACTTCCTCTTCGATCTGTTCCGTTCCCGCCTTGAATCCCAGCAGATATTTTGAACCGCACCGTGGGCATATCTTAGGTCTTTTCTCTTCATAGCCACAGTAGTGACATACAAGCCTGCCATTTGAAAGATGCTCTGAGAGCGACACATCGCAATGCGGACATCTCATTACCACTCCGCAGCTTCTGCAGGATACAAAACCGGCATATCCTCGTCTGTTTAAAAACAGCATGATCTGCTGTCCCTTGTTTAATCTGTCTGCTATTGAGTCTTTAAGCGCATTGGAAAATATCGACTTATTGCCGTCATGGAGTTCTTTTCGCATATCCACTATCTTGGTCTGCGCCAGAACAGCCCCTGTGGCTCTCTTTGTCATGCTAAAGAGCTTGTAATCTCCTTTTAATGCCCTAAAATATGATTCTACACTTGGAGTGGCGCTTCCAAGTACCATACTCGCCCCAGTAAGCTGTGCAAGCTTACCAGCTACTTCCCTTGCATGATATCTTGGCATGCTGTCTGATTTATATGTGTTTTCATGCTCCTCATCTATAACTATGAGGCCAAGATCACTAAACGGCGTGAACAGTGCCGATCTGGGTCCTATTATGACATCTATCTCTCGTTTTTTTGCTCTCTCGCACTGATCGAATTTCTCTCCCGGCGACATATTGGAATTCAATACTGATACTCGCTCTCCGAAATATTGATAGAACCTTTTTAATGTCTGATAGGTGAGAGCTATCTCCGGTATGAGGACTATGACCTGTTTCTTTCTGCTTACGACCTCTTTGATGAGACTTATATAAGTCAGCGTCTTTCCGCTTCCTGTGATCCCATGAATAAGATAGGTCTTATGTATATCATTATCTATATCATGCACAAACTCATCTACTATGGCTTGCTGATCATCATTAAGACTTATGTCTTTTTCCTTGCTCTTTCCCAAGACAACGGGATTTCTGAAATAATTCTCGCTTTTAACACGTATGATCCCGGCTTTTTCAAGAGAGCTTATGGTAGCCGTACTCACCTTAAGCTTAGATGTGACCAACGTATAGTCTAAAACCGTTTCCTCTATGAGTTCATGCAAAAGTCTTGCCTTTGCATACTGCTTCTTTCTTTGAGCCTGCGAGTATGCATCGATTATCACATCTGTATCAGCCTTTGCCTCGATCGTCTTTTTTTCCTTTGGCTTATATGCTCTCTTGATAGGAAGCACGGTCTTAAGCGCGGCATTCATCGTGGATCCGTACTGCTCTTTTATAAATGCCGCAAGCTCTATAAGTCTTGATTCATTCGCTGACTGCTCCACAACGACAGAATCGATATCCTTTATCTTGCTTTCATCTATATCCGCATGATCGGTGATCTCCAAAATATAGCCTTCTATCATACGGTTTGAATTGCCAAACGGGACTAAGACCTTCGTTCCCGGATGACACCTGTCTGTCAGTCTTTCAGGGATCCTGTAGGTAAAAGGGCGATCCAGATTTTCAACGCTTATGTTAATTATTATCTTTGAAAACATCTATGGACCTCCTCTTAATTAATATATCATATTTTGCCTGATCACTTATAGTCCCCGACAACAAACTGTATAGTCTTTCTGCCCTGATACTCATTTATAGAAGGATAATAGATGACATCCATAAGTATCCCTTTTGCTCTTGACTCCATTAACTCCTTTAAAGCACTGCTACCGTATTTTTTTTCTATTGCAAAGAGCATGTCGTTTGCATTTCTAAAGACGATCATCTCAGCCTTAAACCCATCCTTGGTGCGCACACTAAATCTTGCCATATCCTGCATTGATCCCATGAGGCGACAGTTTAGCAGTTCGACATCCTTTTCGGCAAATATGGGTTTTTCGTTTCCAAGTCCGAAAGGCTCAAGGTATGAAAGCTGCTCTATTAAAGAAGAAGTCACATATCTCATCGGCATAGGAACATCTATGACTATCTTTTCTTCATAATCATCCTCATTTAAACTGCAGTTGTCATTTATCCTCTTTCTGAATTCATCAAGATTTTCTTCAGGCAGTGAGAATCCCGCCGCCATTGCATGGCCACCGAATTTTTCAAACAGATCGGATATCTTCGTCATAGCCTCATAGATATGATATGCAGGTATGCTCCTTGCGCTTCCCTTAAGCGTTTTATCTGTCCCTGTTATGACAAATACAGGCTTCTTATACTTTTCCTTTATACGTCCGGCAACGATTCCAGCAAGGCTCTCATGCAGATCCGGCATGTATACTACCATTACCTTTTGTTCGAAAATATGCTCATCATCTATTATCTTTAACGCTTTAACGAGTCCCTGTTCCGTAAGTGCCTTGCGATTTTCGTTTAACATTTTCAGTTCATTTGCTATTACGATCGCATCCTCAATAGTACTGCACTGCAAAAGTTCAAGCGAAAGATCAGCGCTGTCAAGCCTTCCAGTCGCGTTGATGCATGGTCCGAGGATGAATCCTATGCTGTGAGAGCTTATAATTCGGTCCTCAAGACCGCACACCTTTATGAGTGCACGCATGCCGACGTTTTTACTGTTCTTTAAGTTTTTTAATGTATTCTTTACAAGTACCCTGTTCTCATCCTTAAGCTCCATCACGTCGCATACGGTTGCAAATCCGGCCAGCTCTCTCAATTCCTCAAGATCATCTGTCTGCTCTCCGATCGCATCATATAATGCCTCGATCACTCGAAGTGCCACAACAGCTCCGCAGATATTCTTGTAAGGATACATGCAGTCATCCTGCTTGGGATCTATGACAGCCGGTGCACTTGGAAGTATGTATCTCTTTTTTGAATCGATCATTTCATAGGGTATCTCATGATGATCTGTAATGATACAGGTTATCCCGTGTTCAAGTGCAAGATCACAGGCATCCGACGCTGCGATACCGTTATCGCAGGTGATCACCGTGTTTATGCCATCCTTTGCAGCATCCTCGATAAAGGCGGTATTGATCCCGTATCCGTCCCTTACTCTGTGCGGTATGACTGTATCGACATGAGCACCGCATTTACTGAGCCCTTTCCACAGGATATATGTTGACATGATACCGTCTACGTCATAGTCTCCTATTATCCTGATCTTTGCGTTCTCGTCTATCTTATCAAGCAGGATATCTACAGCCTTGTCTACATCCTTCATGTACTCATAGCTGTGAAAGAGTTCTTCTCCGCCGTATAAAAAGCTCTTCATCTGCGAAATATCGGTCATGTCTCTGTTTCGCATTATGCGAACCACGACCTGATCTATTCCGAGTTCTTCACCTATCTGCTTGAAATCGCATTTTTTTGAGGATACCATCCATTTTGACATATTTATACCCTTAAGTTAGCAAAAAAGGATGAGCCTTGGCTCATCCTTTTTGTAATTGTATTCTTAATTCTTTGCTTCTTTCTTTGCTTCCTTTTTTGAATCACCCTTAGTAAACTTGGTCCTGAAGATGAACCACATCGCACCGGTCAGGCAGACTGAAGAATAAGTACCTACCAGGATACCGACCATGAGCGGAAGGGCAAATTCCTTGATGCTCGTTACACCGAATACATACAGTGCAGCAACCATGACAAATGTAGTAAATGATGTGAAGATGCTTCGTGAAAGTGTCTGGTTGATACATCTGTTGACAAGATCCTTCAGAGTCTCCTTCTTGCTCTTAACAGCAAGATTCTCTCTTATTCTGTCGAATATAACGATCGTTGCGTTGATAGAGTAACCAACTATCGTAAGCATACATGCGATGAACGTTGATCCTACGCTTATCTTAGCTGCCGCATAGAAAGCAAGAACAACTAGTACGTCATGACACAGAGCAAGCACCGAACTTGCCGCAAAACGTATATCCTTAAATCTGAACCAGATATAGATCAGCATGCATATGGTAGCTACGATCACGGCTACGATCGCATCGCTTCTCATCTCGCTTGAGATGGTAGAAGAAATGGATTCAGCGGTTATCTTTCCGGCATCAACTTTGAAATTATCGACAAGGGCTGTCTGCATAGCCTCTCTCTGAGATACGTTCAATGTAGATGTCTTGAAGATAACTTCATTTGAACCCTGAACCTTCTGAGCCTGTACAGTGCCTCCGCCGATCGCTTGCGTGATCACAGGGATGACTTTTGAGTCTATATCTGCAAGTGCAAGATCTTCATTAAATGTAACATTGGTAGATGTACCGCCCTTAAACTCAAGAGAATAATTGAGCACATCTCCTATTGAGTTCTTATTTACTCCCATGAATACAAATCCGGAAAGGATGCATACAAGAGAGATAACGATAAAGATCACTTTCTTTGAAAGGAAATCTACCTGTTTTCTTTCCTTTGCCTTGCCGTAGAATTTCTCATCCTTAATACCGACAGCATAGAATGCGTTCAGTATGAGTCTGCTTATAACAAGAGCCGTGAACATTGATATAACGATACCAAGTCCGAGCGTCTGAGCAAATCCCTTGACAGAACCGGTACCCATAGCTCCTAAAACAAGCGCTGCGATAAGTGTAGTGATATTTCCGTCTAAGATTGCTGAAAGAGCCTTCTGGAAACCTATCTTTATAGAAGAACTTACTGTCTTTCCGGTTGCGATCTCTTCTCTGATACGAGCATAGATGATAACGTTTGCATCTACCGCCATACCTATTGAAAGGATGATACCTGCAATACCTGGAAGTGTAAGTGTCACTTCAAATGCATTCAGCATCAAAATCGTAAGACATACATAGATAGCAAGAGCGATGACTGCTGCAAGACCCGGTATGAAGTAAACAGCTATCATGAATACTGCTACGATACCGAAACCAATCGCTGCAGCATAAAGGCTGGTCTTTATGGCCTCGGAACCAAGCTGAGCACCTACAACGTTACTTCTTAACTCCTCAAGTTCAAGCTTGAGTCCACCGATACGGATCGTTGATGCAAGTCTTTCTGCTTCCTCGAATGTCTTGCTTCCGGTGATTATGGCTCTTCCGTCTGTGATCGCTGCCTGAACAGCAGGAGCACTTACTATCTCGCCATCGTATATGATATATATGACATCATGATTTGCAACAGCCTTTGTAGTAGCATCAGCAAATGCCTTTGTGCCTTCCGGTGTGAAGGTAAGCTGTACGACAACCTCCTGGTTGTTCATGTTGTCCTTCTGATATCCTGCCTGAGCATCGGCTACATCTGTACCTGACAGTATCTCGTTTCCGTCCTTGTCTGTAAAGAACAGTGAACCGGGTTTTCCAAGTTCCTCTAAAACCGCATTCGCATCAGATACGCCGGGGATCTCGATATTGATCCTATCGCTTCCCTCCTGATAAACCTGAGCCTCAGTAGAGTATCCTTCCACACGCTTCTGCAGCTTGTAGATCGTGTCCGCCATATCCTCCTTGGTCGGTTCCTCAGTACCGACAGCCTGATATGTGATGCTGACACCGCCGGCAAGATCAAGGCCCTGCTTGATGTTTGCCGCACTCCCCGAACCGTTTGAATCTATGCCGTAGATACTTGCATATATTCCTCCGACTAAAACAGCCAGCATAACGAGCAGTGTTATGATACCGTTTTTCTTACTCATCTTTTTCTTCCTCCCAATCGGCGATAGCCGCCTTTATCATAATCGCACATTCTATACGTTTTCTCTGAAGTTCACATCCAAGGTCATAAGCATCGTTGATGTTGCCGTGGAAGTTATAGGAGTTTGCTGCGCATCCGCCGCTGCAGTAAAACTTTGCAAAGCATTTTTTGCACTTTTCCTTGGCATACACGTTGCATGTCTTGAATTCATCTCTTATGTCTGTGCGTGTTATTCCTTCATCAACATTGCCCATCAGAAAATCCTCGTTGCCGACAAACTGATGACACGGATAAAGATCTCCCCACGGTGTGACTGCAAGATACTCTGTACCGGAGCCGCACCCCGAAAGCCTTTTGGCTACACACGGACCACCGCTTAAGTCTATCATAAAATGAAAGAAATTTACAGCCTCTGAAGTCTTTCTTCTCTCAATGATGAACTTGGCAAGCTTGTCATACTCTTCCATGATCTTGGGCACATCCTCATCCCTTAGCGCATAACTGTCCTCTGGACGGGCTACAACAGGCTCCACGGAGATCTGTTTAAACCCAAGATCGACCAGATGTTTTACATCCTCGCTGAAATCGAGATTGTCATGGGTAAACGTACCTCTGACATAGTAATTCATCTGATCTCTGCTCTCAGCTACCTTCTTAAACTTAGGGACTATGATATCATAGCTGCCCTGTCCGCCTCTGAAAGGACGCTTCTTGTCATTGATCTCTTTCCTGCCGTCTATGCTGCAAACGACATTGGCCATCTCTTTATTTGCAAACTCGATGATATCATCATCAAGCAACACTCCGTTTGTTGTAAGAGTAAACCTGAATTTCTTATTGTTCGCCTCTTCGATGCTTCGACCGTACTCAACAAGTCTTTTAACGACATCCCAGTTAAGTAACGGTTCACCTCCGAAAAAGTCAACCTCGAGATTTACCCTGTTCCCGGAATTGGCAACCAAAAAATCAAGTGCCTTCTTTCCTGTCTCGAAACTCATTAGAGCACGCTTGCCATGGTATTCGCCCTTGCTGGCAAAGCAGTATTCACATGCAAGATTGCAGTCATGAGCGATATGCAGACACAGAGCCTTTACCACGGTCTGTCTCTTCTTGAAATCTATTATATAATTCTCATATATATCATCTGTATAAAGCTGTCCCGCCTCGTATAACTCGAGCAGCTCCGTTACGGCTTCTCTCACATCCTGTGAACTGTACTTGGTATTCTCGCAGGCCATGCATACAGCTTCTATAGCCGTTTCTCCTGTGACTCCGGATTTTACTATGGCCTCAAGCAGTGGTACCATGTCATAAACACAGTCATCCACTATATGAACTGAACCGCTGTTTATGTCCAGGACTATATTGTAACCGTTGTTCTTGTACTGATGGATCATAAAAACCTCAACCCAAAACAAACTCGAAGCCATCTTTGACTTCGAGTTTGAATAGTTTCTAAAAATTCAGAAATGCTATTATTTTAACTTCTCACAGCTCTGGTTGCCGACCGTGCAGCTTGTCTTGCATGCTGACTGGCATGATGTCTGGCACTCGCCGCATCCGCCCTTCTTCATAGACTCCTTAAGGTTTCTTGTTTCCAAAGTCTTAATGTGCTTCATAAATAATGATTCCTCCTAAGATTGGATTGATACTATACCAATAATCCTGTTCACTATAGCATATTTTTTTGTTCTTAGCAACTTAATTCTCAGGTATCCTGAGCAATACTTTCTTTATCCTGTTCTCATCGATAGACTGAACTTTGATCTTTATGCCCTCGGGAGTGACAACCTCATCACCTCTTTGAGGCATACGATCCAGTATCTGGATGACAAGACCGCCGATCGAATCGTAATCCTCGCTGTCAAGCTTTAATCCGAGCTCATCGTTAACATCGTCTATCTTTCTGCTGGCATCGATAAGGTAGGCATTCTTCTCAACCTTCTTGAAGAACTCCTCTTCATCCGCATCGTATTCATCTCTTATCTCGCCTACTATCTCCTCAAGCAGATCCTCAAGTGTCACCATGCCGACACATACGCCGTATTCGCTCAGCACAAAAGCCATACTGAAAGGAGTTTTTCTCAGCTCCATCAAAAGATCCGCCGTCTTCTTATATTCATAAGTAAAATATGTTTCCCTTAAGATATCGGATATGGCAAAGCTTCTCTTGTCTTCTACAAGTATAAAATCCTTTACGTTTATAAGACCTATGACATTATCAGGCTCATCTCTGTAAACAGGTATCCTGGTGTACATATACTGCTTGAATACCTCTAAAACTTCGTCATATTTTGCCTTTTCCTCGACACAGACCATGTCTATCCTCGGCACCATGATATCCTTGGCTACAGAATCCGAAAAGTCAAACACGTTGTTTATCATGACCTTTTCACCTGACTCTATAACTCCGTCCTCATGACTGGCATCAACATATGTACGAAGCTCTGCTTCGGTTATAGCGCTTTTGGCATTCGGATCTATCCTCAAACAGAACATGATAAAAGCAGCTACCTTGTCCACAATGAATATGACAGGAGTCATTATCCACATAAGGGCATATATGATCGGCGCATATATCAGTGCGATCTTCTGTGCCTTTATCTTTGCAGCATTCTTTGGGATGATCTCGCCAAAGAGCAGAACAACTATTGTCAGTATTCCAGTTCCCAGCGAAATAGCAGCATTGCCCCACAGCTCCATGGTAAATACGGTCACAAGTGCGGAAGCCGCCAGATTTACTATGTTGTTGCCGATAAGGATCGCACTGAGCATCTTGCTGTAGTTTTGAAGGATGCCCAAAAGCAAGCGTGCTCCTCTCTTCTTTTCCTCAACAAGCGACCTTACTTTTATCTCTCCTACAGTGGAGAGAGCTGTCTCAGCCGATGAAAAGAACGCAGAAAGCAGTACCAAAAATATGATTATTATGAGTTTAACGGTTTGTTGCGAACTCAAAGTCTTCTCCTTGTTATATATAAATAAAAGCCCGTAAAAACGAGCTTAAGCACTGCTGGTGGTGGGACTTGAACCCACACGCGGTTACCCGCAACAGATTTTGAGTCTGCATCGTCTGCCATTCCGACACACCAGCTCATCGGTCAGTGACCGAAGTAAAGTATATCAAATGCATAAAGCATTTTCAAGTATAAATCAGCCTATGGCGTTCTTTCTGTTTATCATGTCGCGTTTTCTTAAAGTAGAATCAAGTATCTTTTTTCTGATGCGAAGATTCTTTGGCGTAACCTCTAAAAGTTCATCGGTATCGATGAATTCAAGTGCCTGCTCAAGACTTAAGACTTTCTTGGGAGAGAGTCTTAAAGCTTCATCGGCGCTTGAGCTTCTTGTATTGGTCAGCTGCTTCTTTTTGCAGACGTTGATCTCGATGTCTTCAGCTTTTCCTGTCTGGCCGACTACCATTCCGGCATAAACCTTCTCACCGGGCTCGATGAATAGAGTCCCTCTGTCCTGGGCATTGTACAGGCCGTAAGTGATAGCTTCTCCTGCCTCGAATGCGATCAAAGAGCCCTGCTTTCTGTACATCATGTCACCCTTGTAAGGACCGTATCCGTCAAAGCTCGTATTAAGGATACCATTACCCTTTGTATCGGTCATGAATTCACCTCTGTAGCCTATAAGACCTCTTGAGGGAATAGAAAACTGCAGTCTTGTGTATCCTCCGTTAATGGAAGTCATTCCAAGCAGCTCGCCCTTTCTTGATGAAAGCTTCTGTATAACGTTTCCCGAAAACTCTTCGGGAACATCAACAAACGCGGTCTCCATGGGTTCCTGCTTCTGATTTCTCTCATTGTATTTGTAAAGGACTTCAGCCTTAGATACTGCAAATTCATATCCTTCACGGCGCATGTTCTCGATCAGTACAGAAAGATGCAGCTCGCCTCTTCCACTCACCTTGAATACATCCGTGCTGTCTGTCTCTTCAACTCTTAATGATACGTCCGTATTGAGTTCCCTAAACAGTCTGTCCCTGATATGTCTTGAAGTTATATATTTGCCTTCCTGACCTGCCAAAGGCGAATCGTTAACCATGAAGTTCATGGCAATAGTAGGCTCGGATATCTTCTGGAACGGTATCGGTTCTATAGCGTCCGGAGAACACAGGGTATCCCCTATATGAATATCTGCTATACCGGAGATAGCAACAATAGAACCTATGGTAGCTTCCTTTACCTCAACCTTGTTTAATCCTTCAAACTCATAAAGCTTGCTGACCTTTACCTTTACGGCCTTGTCAGGCTCATGGTGATTCACTATAACAACATCCTGATTGACCTTTATGGTTCCGTTGTCAACCTTGCCTACGCCTATTCTTCCGACATACTCGTTATAATCGATGGTACTTATCAAAACCTGCGTACCTTTGTCAGGATCTCCGCTTGGCGCAGGTATATAGTCTATGATCGTTTCAAACAGAGGTACCATATCTGTTCCCTTTACATCGGCATCAAGGCTTGCTATACCTGATTTTGCAGATGCGAAAACAAACGGGCAGTCAAGCTGTTCATCACTTGCATCAAGATCCATGAACAGTTCAAGCACCTCGTCAATCACTTCCTGAGGTCTTGCCTCCGGTCTGTCGATCTTATTTATACATACAATAACTGGGAGTTTGAGTTCGAGTGCCTTGCTTAAAACGAACTTTGTCTGCGGCATAACGCCTTCGAAAGCATCGACAACTAGTATTACACCGTTTACCATCTTAAGAACACGCTCAACCTCTCCTCCGAAGTCTGCGTGTCCGGGTGTATCTATGATATTGATCTTTGTTCCTTTGTAATTTATAGCAGTATTCTTAGACAGGATAGTGATACCGCGTTCTCTTTCGATATCATTTGAATCCATGACTCTTTCAGCCACTTCCTGATTCTCTCTGAATATACCGCTCTGTTTAAGAAGCTCGTCTACCAGTGTTGTCTTACCGTGATCAACATGAGCTATGATCGCAACATTTCTTACATCGTCTCTTGACTGTACCATAATCTTTCCTCAATAAAACCTTTTTCAAAACTCAATTACTATAGCACAACAGTCTAAACGATGCAATAGAGTTAATTATATGTACCATCATATTCCATCATACGTTTATTGACATACATGGAATCATCCGCTCTCTTGGCAACAGTCGCAACACTGAAATCAGTATATGGATTAAATACAGACATGCCTACAGCAAGACTTGCCTTGCCGTTTTCGATGCTGTCGATGTCTCTTGCCTTGACAATACGTTCTCCGATATCGTCAATAAGCTCATTTCGTTTTGCATAATCCTCTCCTGTAAGGATTATCGCAAATTCATCTCCTCCTATCCTGTAGACTGGAGAGTGCGCATAGGTCTTGCATATGAGCTTGCTGCAGTTCTTGATATATCTGTCGCCCATCTGGTGACCGAAAGTATCATTGATACTCTTTAAGTGATTAACATCACACATAACTATGGCAAATTCAGTCTCTTCCTTATCGGCTATCTTTCTGGTAAGTTCACCGACAGCCTCGGTATATGCCGTGATATTCTTAACTCCCGTCAGCGGATCGTTGTTTGCTCTCTTTACAACCTCTTCAAGGCGCTTTTTGAGCGAATCCTGTTCACTTCTCATGCTCCTTATAAGTATCTTTGTAAGCGCAGAGACAGAAACAGGTTTTGGTATATACGCTACCATGCCTGCATCAAGCGCCTTCTGCTTCATGATCTCGTCACTGCTTGATGATATGGCGATGATGGGGACTTCAGCCGCTCCCTTTACTCCGCACTCCTTTATCTTTGCAGCAACATCCCACCCGTCCATATCGGGAAGCATAAGATCCATAAGGATGGCATCATAATCAACCGCATCCTTGCCTGAAATATTGTCAATCGCCGCCTTGCCGTTTTCAACCGAAACAACAACAGCTCCTTCTTCAGAAAGAATCTCGGTCGTTATCTTTCTGGTAAGCTTGTTGTCTTCAACAAGAAGCAGTCTGATATCGGAAAGTGCATAGGCAGTTCCGGTAACAGGTGCCGCATGAATCTCTTCTTTATGAAGGAACTGGAGCTTGAATTCATCCTTTGCTTTCTTAAATGCCTCCATGACCTTAGGTGAGAATACTCCGCATTCACCGTTCATGATCATGTCAAATGCCTGCTCTGGCGTGTAAGCATCCTTGTATACTCTCTTTGTCGTAAGTGCATCAAAGCAGTCAGCAACGGAAACGATCTGTGCTGATATCGGTATCTCATCACCGCAGAGTCCGTTGGGATAACCTTTTCCATCCCATTTCTCATGATGGCTTCTGCATATCTCCATGCTGAAATTAAGATAGCTCTCATCCCATCCCTTTGGAGCTCTTTCTAGTATCTCGCAGCCTTTTTCGCAATGCTGCTTCATCTGATCGAATTCTTCAGGTGTGAACCTTCCGGGCTTTCTTAGGATAGCATCCGGTATCATGATCTTTCCGACATCATGAAGCGCACTCGCAGATGTAATGAGCGAGATCTTTTCTTCATCTAAGCCGTATTCCGGATAATCTTTCATTATCCTTCTTGCCAGGATATTGGTAAAGCCTTTGACGCGCTTTATGTGCTCTCCGCTCTCAACATCCCTGGCCTCGGTAATGTTACCTAGAAGTTCGATGATATCCTCATTTATCTGATTGAGAGACTTGGCCTTCTCATGCAGTTCCGCTGTTCTCTCAGCGATCGTAGTCTCAAGCTGCATGCTGTATTCTCTCTCCTGAGCTCTTTCTTTTTTCTCAATCTCGGCACGTATCTGTTCGTCTATATCGGTAATACCGATGATCACCGCTTCGGGATTTCTCCTGTCTGCAAGTGCCCTGACGGAATAATACCTGCTTCCTCTGCCCAGATTCATCCTGCACTCGATACTGTATGAACCGTTTTCTGAAAGTTCATCAAGTATGTTATCTCTGTTAAATCTGATACGGAAGTCGTTAAAGTCTTCTTCGGGCATTCCATGTTTGAATATAGAATCAAACTTCTTTAACTGATCCTTCTCCCCCACTATATCAAAGAAGTATTCAAATCTCTTTGATGTGTGATACTCCTCTATTGTCTCATTTCCGAAATCTATATAGCAGACATACTCAAAGCCTTCAACAAGGCTCTGCAAGATCATGCTGTTTTTATGAGAAGCAAGCTTTCTTTGTTTCTCTTCGCTGACATCTTTAAAGCCCAATACAACATACGTGCACTCTTTCTCTCCCTTGGCCTTCCAGATATGCATCTCATAAGAAGCAAGTTCGCCGTCCTTGTATGCTCTGTATTCAAATATGAAATCATCGAGGCTTCCCAACCTGCTCTTGATATTATCTCTGTTTAATGCGCTCTTAAACTTGTCGACATCGGATGAATATACCAGGTTGTCGGTATACAGCTCGACCATCTTTTCATAGTTGCCGCCGTGCTTATCAAAAGTAAACTCTTTTTTGATCCTGTCGCTTTCCAGATATGCTTCAAATGTATTCTCATCCAGATTTACGTAGTAAATACAAAGATACTCTTCCTTTATCGAATCCATGATGCTTAAAAAATGGATCAGCTCACGGTTCTGCGCTCTGCCAAGATCGTTCATTCTGATGTAAAGATAGAGGGTATATGCTAACATCCATCCGATAGGCTTGTAATCTCTTCCCGTAACGATCTGAAGGATGCTGAATATAGTAATTGGCAGGACAAAAGCTATCATTGCCAGAGCTCTTCTTTTATCAACCCATGCAGGCTTGAAAAAAAGACTGAGCGCGTGAAGAAGCGATATCGTATATATGATCAGTATCAGACACTCTACCGCCCATATGAGTACTCCGGCCGAACCGATCCGATTCTCCCAGTCCACAATATCGTCATTTATCACATAGACAACGATGCATCCGGCTATAAACATCATATTGATCGTCGTTCCTATACCGGTAAGTACTCTTCTGAGAGTTTTAGATGAAATGGTACGGCTGCGTACAAAAGCAAGCCACATGCCCGCTGCTAACAGCTGACAGATGACGCTGATAAGGATATACAGTCTCGCATTTCCCGAATACATGGATACGATATTGCCTTCACGATAATAGTGAACCGCCTCACAGACCATAGCCAAAATATACATGGCAGATAACCCTATCATGTATTTATTTATCTTCACATGAAGTCTTTTTAAAAATGCGATACCGCACAGGCCGTAAACCAGCATTATGAATGCATTTATGGCATTGACTTCTCCGTATGATATTGTATCCACAAACAAACCGTTCATATTGCAAACCTCGAATTATAAGACTATCTTATATCATATCATAGATCATACTCTTTAACCAGCATATCTATGCCGTTTTCAAGCCTTTCAAGCCCGTCTTTGAGCATGCTTTTCGGACATGCTACATTGATCCTCAAAAATCCTTCTCCTGCATCGCCGTATTCATCCCCCTCTGTCACAAACAGACCTGTCTTTTCCCTAACATATTGTGCAACAAATCTGCTGAGTTTTTTTGTATCGATGCACTTTGAGAGCTTTGATGTGATCTCTTTTATATCCAGCCAGATAAGATAGGTTGCTTCTCCTCTAACGGTTTTTATCATCGGAATGTTTTCATCAATATAGTCTTCAGTAATCTTGCGATTGTCATCTATATATCTGTTTAGTGCATCAAGCCACGGCTCTCCCTTTGTGAATGCGCTCACCGCCGCCGTTATGGCAAAAGCATTGGGTTCCGCTACCTCATCGGTATTTAATGCCCGCCATATCTTATGTCTTAAATAGGGATTTGGAATAAACACTGCAGCACTGTGAAGTCCTGCCAGATTAAATGCCTTTGTAGGAGCAATGCAGGTTATGCTGCATGCCCTGCATTCAGTTGAAACAGAAGCAAACGGTACATACTTCTTTCCAGGAGTGACGATATCGCAGTGTATCTCATCGCTTATCACTGCAACATTGTATTTAACACACAGCTTGCCAACTCTTTTTAGTGTATCCTTATCCCATATCTTTCCCGAAGGGTTCTGCGGGTTGCACAGTATCATGAGAGTTGTCTGGGGATCGGAGAGCTTTTGTTCAAGATCCTCAAAATCCATACGGTACTTTCCGTCTTCATAGATGAGCTCATTCTGTAATACTCTGCATCCATTATTGAAGATACAGTTAAAGAAAACATTATAGACCGGTGTCTGAATGACCACTTTTTCATTTGGAGTCGTAAGCTTTCTTACAGTCGATGAAATAGCCGGTATCACACCTGTACAGAAAATCAGCCATTCCTTTTCAATAGTAAAGTCATGTCTTTTCTTCCACCATGAAATATATGCGTTGTACCACTCATCCTCTATGATACTGTATCCGAATATGCCGTGAGATACTCTGTCTTCCAGATCATTAATGATCTCGGGGGCTGTCTTAAAATCCATATCGGCCACCCACATGGGAAGCTCATTATCCTTCACATCCCACTTGAGGGAAGCCGTTTTTTTTCTTGATATGACTGTATCAAAATCGTATGTCATCTTCTCCACTCCACTGTATCGCTCTCAGTATCTATATCGTTACATATGATCTTAGTCTTTGAAGGATCGATCATATCCTTTTCGAGTATGAGTTCACCGATATGTTCTGCCTTTATCACTCCGGATGACGGGTTTAGTATACTGTCAATATTTGATGTGATAAGCGCATCAACACTTGAATACTCAAACGCAAGAGTCGTATTGATAAGCTTGCAGTTTTTCATAACAAGACTGTCTATATAGCACATGCCCTGTAAGCTCTCTATCGTGCAGTTTACAAATGTGAGATTCTTTGAATTCCATCCCAGATACTCGCCTGATATGAATGAATCGTATACCGTTATATTCTCACTGTTCCAGAACGCATCCTTAGAGAGCAGCGTTGAATTCCTAATGACAACATTCTTGCATCCGTCGAATGAATAATTTCCATCAAGTTTAAGATCTTCTATATCAATGTTTCGCTGTTCATAGCAAAATAATCGCCTGCAGCTGTCACATTCCTAAGCTTAACATTCCTGCAGTTCCAGAATGTCTCGTAGGCTTTTGTAAGTGAAACGTCATTAAGCATCACACCGTCGCATCTTCTGAAGTTCTTAGGCGCCTGGATCAGAGCGTTTTTTACGGTTATATTATCGGTATACCATACACCTGCTCTTGCCATTTCAAGCCAGTTTGTGTTGTTTACACTTACATTTTTGCAATACCACAGCGGATACTTCCATCCAAAAAGACTGTTTTCGATGCTTATATCATGACTCTCCTTTAACGGTGATTCACCATCTTCAAAAACACAGTCTTTTATCATAAGATCACTTCCAGCAAACAGTGCTCTTTCACCTGTTAATCTCTTCTGCTTTATCTCTGTCATATAATCTCCTATCTTAGATAATATCTACGTAAATCCTGCATAATTATAACATCATTGCACCTTATAAAACAAATGGGTCATATTGACTATGACCCATATAATTTATCAGCCGTTAAAGCTGATGTTATGTGGCAGTTAAATCTGCTTTTTCTAATTAACATTATTATTGCGGTTTCTATTGTATCCCTAACCCATATATTCTCCGTTGTAACTTACAAGGACTGCGCTTTTTATGCCATTCATATCAGCCAATTCATTGATAAAATCAGTGTTGTCATCCTTTAGTCTTATCTCTATATTGAGTTCGATGTTTTCCTTCTGTACACTCTTGCTCTTAACAACAAACCTGTTGACTTTTGATCTGATAAAATCGTTAGCCTTTGTCTCGGCATCATGACCTGCGCAGCTTAATACGATTATATAGGGCATCAGAGAAGTTTTTTTATTGACAAAAACAATAAGTATAACGCCTATTATGATACTTCCGAATACCGCTAGCGGGATGATCCCTGCAGCAAGTACGATACCTACCGCTATGGACCAGAATAAAAACGCTATGTCCAGAGGCTCTTTTATAGCTGTCCTGAATCGAACGATAGAAAGGGCGCCGACCATACCCAGTGAAAGTACTACGTTGCTGGTTACGGCAAGTATTACAAGTGTCGTGATCATAGTAAGCGCTACCAAAGTAACGCCAAAGCTCGATGAGTACATCACACCCTGATAAGTCTTCTTATATACCAGAAAAATGAACATTCCTATCGCAAAAGCCAGTATCATGGCGATAAGCATATCGAGTATGCTCACGCTTGTCACATTTTCTAAAAAGCTTGATTTAAAGATGTCATTAAAAGTCATTTGTATAATCTCCTATCTTATCATTTTTTGATCTATATCACCGGTAATCGACATGCTTCATATTTGGAAAATGAGCCGGTCCTTGAATGCGGTAACCTGACAGCATCTCTGATGATGTCAGGAAGGTAGTCATCCCATTTAACCTCCATGATGCATGTACCGAAAGAAGCGCTTACCGTGACACACTCCGTGTTTAAAAAATCCGTCAGATGCAGTCCGGTTCTTATGTTATAATCAAGCGTTACTCTGACATTCCCGGGGCCGTAAATAAACGGTTCTCTGGTGTAATCCACTATAGTCTTCGGTCCAAGTCGATCAGAGACCATCAGGCTGTACAGCTCTCTTATCAGTTCATTATCCGAATCCATCATCCAAGACGTATCGCCGTTTACGATCTTTTCAGCCTGTTTTACATCAAGTCCAGCTGATATCTTGCATCCAAGCCCTCCGCTCTTTAACTTCTTTTCCAGGTTTATCACCGATGTATCATAGTTGTAATATCTGATCCTAAACTTCTGTCTTTGGCTTATGCCGGACTGCTTTTCTATTAAAGCCCTGTCTTCGGGAGTATCAAAATACAGACTTCGTATAAAATACTTCCCGTCTATAGCATGCGGATCGCTTTTTGCAATCGCTCTCATGCGCTGTCTTATGGCGATCATATCCGACATGCTTATCTCATGCTTTAATTCATGTCTTAACTGCATTCTTATACCTCTTTCATTTACCGGTTATGTATTGTATGGATTAATAATGACATGTATTTGAGGCTAAAATTTGTAGGATGTGTGAAAGATTTGTGTCTAGATCAAAAAATGAGCCTGCGTATATGCAGGCTCATCAAACTTGAAACATTTATTTCTTTAAGCTTTCATAGATCGGATATTTGATATCATATCCTTCATTCTCAACTATAGACTGAATAGCTTTTCTCGATTCACTGTTTATGATGATCGGAGCGTTGAGGTTTACTGTCATCTGCGTGATATCTGAAGGTATCGTCATCGTTACCATAATGAGAAGGTTGTCTTCCGTAAGAGGTCCGATAGCCTTTTCGATATCGCCTGTGATACTCGGTGAGTAATCAGGCTTAACTGCGATAGCCGGAACGACCGGCATCATAAAAGCAGGCTCATCCAAAGAAACGAGGAAGTTGAGTCCTGTCGGTGAACTGCTCTCACTGTCAAACATCAATGTAAATTTCTTGAGATTCTCAAATCCGAGTATTCCTTCGGGAAACTCAATGATCTTATCTTCATTAACATCGATCTTGCCAAATAACTTTGTAGTATACTCCATAAGTCACTCCTTTCAGTATGCTGTTGTATCTTCAATTCCCCAATTCAAGGCGTTTTGTCACACAATTTGCCTTCTTACAAATTGTACTATCTACAATTGATGTTGTCAATCGATCAATCCTGTGTTTTCAGGAATTAAACTACTTTTATTGCCTGATTTCAGTGACGGGCTATATACCATCTGATCGGATCTGAATAATACATACTCATTACTGTCTGGCAAATGTTCTGGGCAGACCTCCATCCATCTGCAATGTCAGATTATCTCCATCCAATTCATAGCTGTATGTGAAAACCAATCCATAATCCTTCTCATTAACTGTAAGCGTTCCTGATATCTCGTCAACAGTATAGGTTCCGATAACCGACAGCTCACCTGCTATATCCTTATAGCTTCCGTTAGATCCTAGGGTCAGTGTGGATATCTCATTTCCTGTACCTTTCCATTTGCCGACAAGTTCATCGCTTGAAGCATGTACAACTGCAGACTCCTGATCACTTTCTTTATTGCCGCATGCGGCTATACCTATTACCATGATCAACAAAAAAGCAATCATACCTGACTTAACAATTCTTTTCATTTTTTGTTCCTCTTATCTTTGATGATGCAATCATACAATATATCGAAAGTTCTGTCCTGACATTTGATGTAAGTGGCAAAAAACAGAAGGTGAAATGCAAAATAAGATGTCAAACAGCATCAGAACCGATCAAAATCATCCTGAGATGCCAGAGTGCTGTATGCTTCCTGGTTCTCATCATACGCATCAGTAGCTCTTACTGTCAGTTCCGTATGATATTATGATGGTTATTTCTTGCCCTGCTCCTTCTCTGCATCCTTGATCCTGTAGTAGTCTTCCATCTTCAGATTTAGGTGCACATATGAATCAGGTTTTCGGTTGCTCAAGAGGCATACCGTCTCAACAGTAATATCGTTGATTAACCACTTTTTTTCGAGAGCAGGCATCAGCTATGTTTTGAATAAAACACAAACTCCTTATCTCGCTTTATTTCTTTATAGCCAAGCTTAGAATAAAAACTGTTTGTCCTGGCATTCCAAACAGGGGTATCAAGCGTAAACTCTTTTACTTCCGGGAACATGTTCTCCACTTCATGCATCATAAAAATCCCATATCCTTTTCGGAAATGTTCCGGCGCAATAAATATCCTGCCAACATTCAAAACATCATTTTTGAGAAAAAGAATAGCACCGCCGACAATCAGGCCTTCATCTGTCAGTTTATACAGATGCCCCTGCCTGGCCATTTTCGTATGAAACGGCAATGACATATATCCGGGTGGGCCACCCGGTGATGGTGCACCGACTAGATTATCACTGTCAAATGCACGCTTCGATATTCCGTTCAATGTAAGCGCATCGGAAGTGCCTGCCTTTAATAACTGTAAACTCATAGGCCACGCCTCACTTACATGCAATATAAATGTCCATGCTCTCTCCATCCGTTTCAAAACAGGGGATCACTCCATTATCAACACGTTCCAAACCGTTCGTCCTCATAAAATCAAACAGGGTGTGATATGCACCCGGTATTGTAACGAATGGATTATCAAACGGTCTGTCTATATGAATCGCAACATATTTATGAGCAGACTGTTCTTTGACATTCACCCCTTCCAGCTTCAACCCTTTAGGCAGTATCAGCGCAGCTGTATATCCATGCATATTAAAGACATTCACCTGCTCCTGGGAAAGATTCGGAAAGTCCCATCCGATTACCCTCGGGTTTTCAATGCCGTTTTCTTTTGCGATCTTATACATCCGGCTGATCGCATCACTCTCAGGATCCGTGCTGATCACCGTATGCTCTATGTAGCAAAAACCGGCGACTTCCTCTACCCGCAGGTTTGAATATGCATCACTGCGCTCGTCCATCTCCTCCCTGAAAAGATTATCCAGAGAGCAGTTAAATATCCTGCATATTTCCAGTGCCTTGTCCATTTCCGGATTTGCTGCATCCATTTCCCATTTTGAGATTGTCTGGCGGCTTACGTTTAACTTTTCCGCAAGAGCTTCCTGTGTCATGTTTTTACTAAGCTGGCGTAAATACTGAAGGTTTTTTCCAAAACTCATTTTGATTCTCCTCTTCATCTATACTTGCTTTTTTATTTTTGCCCCGCGTTGCAAATATAGATTACCTGATATATGCAAACCTCTCAACCAACCAGGAAGCGCTCTTTCTGCGATTCTCGCAACTATAAGTTGCACACCTTCAAATCACAATCTCATAGTACAAATAATCGCCGGTAAAGGCGCTTTCCGATTCATTCGGCTTTCTGTCATACAACTGAAACCCAACCGACTCATGCTTCTTCCAGCTGCCTATGTCCGTATCCCTGTCTCTTATACTTTTCCCGGATTCCGTTATGCCCGATTTCGACATACTCAGGACAGTTACGCGGGTCCCAGCTAACAAATCCTATGGGGGCACCGCCTACACATGTAACCAAGCCATATTTTTCCGCAATTTCAGGATTATCGTAAAAGAAATCATCCGATTCTTTCCAGCTATTCTCCCAGATTTCTTTATTTCTTATGTCATATGAATATGCAGCAATATGTCATACATTGTCCCTCTCGGGAAATTCGTGAACTTCTTAAATTCGATCATAAGTATCTATATATCCTTCCTGAAACATATGATACGATTGGCTTCCTCAAATCCCAGAGCCATATGGAATTTCAGGCTCTCTTCATTAACAAGCTCACAGTCGCTGGCAAATTCACTGCATCCTTTTTCTTTTGCCCACTTCTCGCATTCCGACAACAGTTCTGCGGCATAACCTTTCTTTCGATATCCATCGGCAATCAGAATGCCTTCAAGATATCCTACCGGTGAACTCTCAGTTGTCACACTCCTTCTCTCTTATGATTGTATTCTACACGGAGTCGGAAAAGATATCTTGTCAATTTATGTTCCGTTTTGTCCGGATCAATGCGTCCGATCTTCTCCGGACACTTCATATGCGGTATATTCATGATCAAATTCATATCCAAGCTTTTCTGCCAGACGAACTGATTTCATATTCTGGGCATCCCAGCTCGGATATAATCCTTCATCAAGACAGCGTAAGATCAATGCAGCACTCGCGATTGTTGCAAGACCTTTTCTGCGTTCTTCCTCTACCGTATCAACCTCTATCTCGATTCCTTCGTTGTATCTGGTATAGGAAGAAGCCCCGGCTACGATCCGGCCGGATTTCATAATCACCATTCCCCGCCCGAGTGCTAAAAAATTATCCTTACTTTTAAATGATGAAACAAAATCCCTTGTCACCGGATCAGGAAGGCACAAGTCGTAGGTTATCTCATCGATCTCTTTCATCTCATATCCGACAGGCAGCTTTGCCAGCATGTTTCTCAACATAACTTTATCAAAACGAGTATCCTTTTTGATGGCGTACCTGGTTACCTTCTTTGCCGCAGGATAGCACTCTTCGATACATGTCTCCCACGCATTATTCTGTGGCACCATGATAACAAAGCCTTCAGGTTTATTGATCACAAGTTCCCTGTCGGGTTCTCCCGCATAAAAAGCGAAGCATCCAACATAAGCCATTGCAGACTTTGGACACTTAGGATCCGTCACAAAGACTTTTCCCATCACTTTCTGCAAACAGGAATAGATCAGCGTTTCCTGCCAGTCTTCAAAAAGACATGCCGCTTTTGAGGTATCGGTTAATTCATATAACATTTTCGTATCGATTCTCCCTGTATATCTATATCATCTGAAAATGCCTCATGGAGAGTTTGGACAAAAGCGCTACCGTCTCCACATGCATAAGTAAAAATATAGGCAGAATCATACTGCCGTACTATTTCGGGCTTTTTTCGTACTGCCCACTAAAATCGCCTTTTGAGCTTACAAGCTCATAGTGTGAATTATGTGCTTTTTATGATTCAGCCGCACATAATAATGTATATTGCTATGTGCAAAAACAACTTTATCCCCCGGCCTCGGGAGCCCTCATAAATCCTCATATTTCAGAGTTACATTTAGCTGTCTGCAATTGTCTCTCCCCCTTAGAGACTGCCATAATACATACTTTCTTTCGTACAGCTTTGCTAAAAAGAATGATTACACAGCTTCCCGCGTATGCCGCCCGATAGCCTTTGTGGCACTAGTCCCCAAGAGGAATTTATACGACCCTTGTCGGGGCTGATTGGGGGCACTAAACGCGGCGCACAATTACCCTAGCATAAGTCTTCCGGTATAACCACCAACACATTATAGATGGCTCAAACAGAAAAATTAGTCAACGCTTTGTTTATTGAGAATCCCCTCTATTGTTTCAAAGATTTTTCTGAATCCATCTACTTTTATATTCTTATACGGTTGCTTTCCTTCATATATCTGCTTTGCGAATTCTTCCTTTGAAACAGCTAGCTCTTTTTCCTTATCGTTATACACTTCAGAATCTACAACTTTTACTATTCCTCTTTTTATCGCATCTGCAATAGTTTTATTCTGCGATACTATAGATGTGTCTGCTTTTAGCTGATGTGATCTTTCCGAAAACTCATCAGTTAAGAACAAACGTCTCCTATCCGGCCATTTTTTTATTAAGTCCTCTCTGGAATATAACAATTCAATAGAGATTTCTTCTCCGTAGCCTTGAGTGTCAGTTATACTGCATGCATACACATTATTTCCAAGTGACTTTGGCTCAGTATACTTTTTTCCAACTTTACAGTCGTTATCAAACACTCCTATGATAGGGGCCGTTTGATTAATCATTGCAAGTTTCGATATTAATGAATCTAATTTATCCGCGCCCATATCACTTTCATATTCAAGAAATCTCACATCTATCGATTTAAAGAGTTTTTTACTATGAAATATTTCTAAGGCATGCTTGAGGTGCTTCCAATCGGTTTTTCCCTCAGTAATAATAAGGGGACGCTTAAGCCTCCTCATTTCATCGACAACTGTTTCGTACTCATCAATAAAGTCAGTGTATGTCCGGTTAACAACCTCAAAACAGTTACGGATTTCTTTAAAATTGATCAGATTATCTACATTCTCACCAAATGGCAATTCAATAAAACTACAATTATCTTCAAATTGTTCCTTCATTCCTAACAAGAAAAACGGAGAATGACTAGAGACAATAAACTGTATACCCGAGAAAAAGTGAATAAGTTCAGGCAATGCTTCCTGAACAAAATCAGAGTGCATATGTGCGTCTATTTCATCTATAAGCACAATACCCTTTATATCTTTAATATGGAAATTGCCTACACCTACTCGGTCTGCTTCTCTGAGTATCGAGGCCATCATTCCAAGGACCATGGCCTCACCAGAGGACATATTCGTCATAATGGGCATTATTTCATACTCTTTTCCATCACGACTCCCCAAAATCTTTATTTGTCTATACAAACCTGTTCTTTCAGTTACCGCTATCCTCGCGCTATCATACCCTTTATGTTTATAGAGTATTGTCAAGAACGAATTGATTGTTCCTTGAATATTACTATTAGGACCTGAATACGTGATCTGATATCTACCGTTTGCATCAGGAACAAACGATTTCCTCTCATATAGTTCTTTGTCAATGATCACATCCAATAACCACTCCTCAATGCTAGTTAACACATTGTACTTAACCATGTTTGAAGAGCTTCTTCCTACAAATCCATGCTCATCGGAGGCGTAACTAAGATTCTCATTGCGTTTATTTATCCAAGTCGGAGTATAGTACCTCTCAACAGGGAAAAACAAATAAACTCCTTTTTCAAAAATGTTCTCTTGTGGAGCAATCGCAGAACCAAAAAATCCCGACTCCCTCAGTTTTTGATCCTCTATGTGAACTCCGGGGAATTCTTCTGCCGAAAAACTCTCTTTAAACTTTTCATAGTTTTTTGTCATAACTTCTGTAAAAGAAGCATTATCGGTAAATTCAATCCGATTATATGCTGTTAATGCACCCGCCTTGACATAATTCAGCGATCCGACTCTATAATAATTATTTTCGGAAACCTCCAATAATGTATTGTACTTTTTTCGCTTTATTTCTATGAGTGCATGTAAAATATTAGACAAAAACAGTGTCTTTCCAGAACCATTCTGTCCAATTAATACAATGGGTTTGGGATTATCCTCAGATTCATTTTTTAGTTCAAGATTTACTTCTCCTAACGGACCATAATTTTTTAATTTAACATTTGATAGGTACATATTAGCCCTCGCCATATAGTTTGTTTATTTTTCCGTTGCATTCCGCATCGATTTTCTTATTTTTTCTATAAGAGTTAGGTCAGCAGGTAACCACTGAACGGAGTCAAGTTCATTCACAGTTAACCACCTTGCTGCTTCTGCTTCCTTAAGCACAAGCTCGCCGGATTCCACTTTTGCCCAGAAACAATCCATCGACAAATGGAAGGTCGGATAGTCATACTCAATCGTATCAATCAGATTACCAACCTGAATTAATGCTTCAAGTTCTTCATGTATTTCGCGCTTAAGCGCGTCCTGCGGTGACTCCCCGGCCTCAATCTTTCCGCCCGGGAACTCCCACTGCCCTTTGAATTCTCCGTATCCGCGTGCTGTCGCATAGATTTTGTCACCATCGCAAATTACAGCAGCCACAACTTTTATACTTCTCATTTTTAGTTCTTTCCCTGACGTATTATTTCTGTGTTCGAACTAGGCCTCATCGTATTTCCAAATATACCCTCCAGCTGACTGTCTCTTACCGTTACATACTCTTGATATTTGTCCATGTCCCACACCGGTCTGTTTTTCAGCTTCTGCCAGACTACTGTATTCAGCGATCACTTTATTATCTGATGATAGCTGAATAACTCTATGAGATAATGCTTGAGCTGTTTTCTTTTTTGAGCACTTGGGACATCCGGTATTTTGGTTGTTTCTATTAGAAACAGACGTCTTCCACTCATAACCACAATCTCTACATTTCCACCATATAGACTTGTTGCTATTAGGTGTTACTTCATCAGGAGTTAATCCATTATTCTTCTCGTAGTTCCATTCACTTGCCAAATCAGGATTAACAGATTGTAAATCGTTAAAATCCTTTAGTACCATTCTGCTTGAGCAATATGGGCATCCAGCGCCTTTGCTTCTGTGGCAAATACAGGCTTGCCATTCATGTCCTTTTGAACACATCCACCAGACTTTTTTATTGGATCCTTTTGTTACATCACAAGGTTTAAGGTTTCCATTTTTTGTGGCGTGCCATTCACTTGCCAAATCTGGTATTACAGTTTGTAAATCATTAAAACCTTTTAACACCTTTTTCCCAGAACAGTATGGACATCCCTGTCCTTTAGTTCTATTTCCGATCATCGCCTGCCACTCATGTCCATTTTCACATATCCACCAAGCCTTGATTTCACTGTTTGGCAATACATCTGAAGGAGTTAATCCATTATTCCTTTCATAATTCCATTCTTTAGCCAGACTCGGATTGACTGTTTTTAAATCGTTTTCTCCTTTAACCGCATTTCTTCCAGAACAGTATGGACACCCTATTCCTCTATTCCTACTTTGTATTCTCGATTGCCACTCATGTCCTTTATGGCATTTCCACCAAACTAGCTTCCCACTATTAGGTGCAAAAAATTCCGGTTTCAAGTCTCCATTTCGTTCATAATTCCATTCATCTGCAATTTGAGGCTTGAGCGAAAGAATGGAGCTATCTTTCTCTATGAAATCCCTCAAATTATCTATTGCGAGGGAGTCTTTCTTCAAATCTACACCAACACCACTACCGCAAATATCCTTAACAATTTCAGCAATTACTCTTTCTAATTCGATTCTTTTGTCTTTTTGAATTACATAATCAACGGACGTATCGTTTAATGATGGCAACCCCTCTCTGATTCTGTATATTTTTATTCCATCTCTTTTGCACAGCTGATTTTTTTCCAAATCCTGTTTTCTTTTATTCTTATGCCAAAAATAGCCATCATATTCGACTGCGATTTTTTTAGATGGAATATAGATATCTAGCTCGTAACCTAGCTCCTTGTATGAATGAATTACCTCCGCTCCTGTTTTATTCAAATAATACAAAAGAGCAAATTCAGGAAAGGATGTATTTCGCTCTGAATAACATATAGGACAATTAACGCCATTGTTTCTATGATATATTTTTTGCTGCCATTCATGTCCTTTTGAGCATTTCCACCATACCTTTTTCCCGCTATTAGGCATAACAGCTAAAGGGGTTAATTCGCCGTTTTTCTCATAATTCCATTCATTCGCCAAAGATGGATTCACTGTTTGCAAATCATTGAATCCTTTTAAAACTTTTTTGCCTCCGCAGTAAGGGCAGCCATTTCCTTTACTTCTATCATATACCTTAGTTTGCCATTCATGTCCTTCTTTGCATCTCCACCATACTTTCATTCCACTATTAGGCAATACTTCTGACGGTGTTAATTCGCCATTCCTATCAAAATCCCACTCCTTTGATAAATCAGGATTTACCGTTTGTAAATCATTTACGCCTTTAATAGCAAATCGCCCTGAGCAGTATGGACATCCAGCCCCTCTGTTTCTATTAGCTACACCCGCTTGCCATACATGTCCTTTATTACATTTCCACCACACTTTTTTATTCGAACCAGCCGTTACAGATGTGGGCTTCAATCCATCATTTCTCTCATAACACCATTCACTCGCCAATTGAGGATTTACGGTAGCAAGATCGTTATAACCAGCCCAAGCTTTAAAATTCGAACAATACGGGCATCTTATTCCTTTGCTTCTACTACCAACAGTAGCCTGCCATTCATGACCACGAGTACATTTCCACCAGATCTTTTCATTTGAACCTGTAGTTATTCTATCCAAATCCAGATTCACATTCTTGTCATAGTTATACTCATTCATTAAGACTTTATTATCTTTAAGGAGATTTGCCACCTTGCACCTCAGTAAATTATAATTTCAATCTTTTCTTATCCTGGCACTCTTCAAATAAAAATCAATCAATTGAAGATACTTTCCCGTACCCTTCTCCCAATTCTTCATTCAGCTTAAGCAAGTCCGCTTCTATATCTTTCAAATCAATAAATCGTACTTGCACCGTTGTTCCGTCACCCAATTTAAACTGTATATCTTTGCGACCTTTCATATCTGAATTGTTCGGATATAGCAGCCACACCTCCGGGCATTCCCCAGTCTCTTTATCCTGATATTTCTTGGAGTATGCATACATTTGATACATATCAGCCTGGGAAATTCCGTAGTTCTTTCCTGGATCATCAAACAGTTTTTTCCATTTGGTATCCATGATCACGGTTCTATTTCCTCTCTTCAAAACTATATCTGGTCGAAGAGCAAACTGGCGCTTGGGTTCAACAAATAAATAGTGCCCTTTATCCTGACTCGACACATCCCATAGCTCTTATATTCGTCCCGGTTAATTGGCCTGCGCAGAATATTGCACGCTTCAAATAGATGCGAAAACAACTCCTGGCTGATAGTATTTTCTGTGGCCATTTATCTATTCTCCTATCGAGTTTTTATCCTAATTCTAATTATACTCAAGTCCAGTCCAATACAAAGGACTTATTCCTTGTCCGCATCATCATATAAATACATTTTCGCGAACTATTTTTTAACATATTTGCGTACATTCAAATCATACTTTTTTGACGGACAATGTTCATGTCGGCGAATAAGTTTTTTGGCCTATCCCCCTGACATCATTGTTCGCTATAAGTACATAATAAAATCCTCTATTTTCGTCGACATTTTTACTTCAAAAACGCCTACAAAGCCCGTAAATACGCTATTCTCGCGTCAGCAAGCAGACAGTCTCAACATGACTTGATCCCGGGAATTGATCTATGCAGCATGCTTTTGTCACATCATAGCCTGCTGCCAAAAAAGCTTCCAGATCTCTTACAAGACTGGTCGGCTTGCAGGATATATATATCATGTGCTCAATCCCATACGAGAGTATCTTTGAAAGAGCTTTTGGATGAATACCGTCTCTTGGCGGATCGAGTATGATAAAGTCCGGTTTTTCTTCTATATTATCCAGTACCTTAAGTACATCACCTGCAGCAAACACACAGTTTTGTAAACCATTCAGTCTGGCATTTTCCTTTGCTGCTTCAACTGCTTCTTCTACGATTTCTACTCCTATGACTTTTTTTGCTACAGGAGCCATAAGCTGTGCAATAGTACCAGTACCGCTGTAAAGATCATAAACTATCGCATCATCACCAAAATCACCTATATATTCCCTTGCAGTTGAATAGAGTACTTCCGCACTCAATGTATTAGTCTGAAAAAAGCTGAATGTCGATATCTTAAAATCCAGTCCCAAGATCTTATCTTCTATATGATCACTTCCAAAAAGTATCCTGGTTTCGTCTGCCTTGACAACATCAGCCAGTGAATCATTGATGATATGCTGTATACTTGCAAAGTTGCCTGATACTTTAAGCGCTAGCAGCATATCCTTATATTTTTCCATATCAAAGTCATTCTGGGATGTTGTAACAATGGCAACCAGTATCTGTCCGGTATACTTTGCCTTTCTTACAAGCAGATGCCTCAGATATCCTTCATGACGCAGTCTGTGATAATAAGTCAGGCCTTCTTTCGTAAAAAACTCAAGCGTGGCACAAATGATCTTTCTGTAATCCTCATCGATTATCCTGCAATCCTTAACAGTCACGATATCATAGAAGCTTCCTCTCTTATGCATTCCCAGAGCAAGCGGACCGTCCTTTATCTCATCCCCGAAAGTAAATTCCATCTTGTTTCGATATTCTTCGTTTATCGGGCTTGGCTTTATGCCTTCCCAGTTGTATGGTTTACATAAAATAGAATCAAGAAGTCTCTTAACTTGATCCTGTTTTAGCTTTAACTGGTCTTCATATGAAAGATTGAGGTATGTACATCCTCCGCACTGTCCAAAATGAGGGCAGTTTGCCTCTATCTCATTAGGTGCCTTGCACTCCACTTCAACAAGATTTCCCTCTCCTTTGCCCTTGCGGATCTTCTTAACACGAAAAACAACCTTCTGCCCCGGAAGTACATTCTTCACGGTACAAAAGGTTGTATCATCTACTTTAACAAGACCCTTGTTAGGGAAATCAACACGTAAAACGATTCCTTTAACAAGTTCATTCTTCTTCATAAAGTCCTCTTATCGGCTGATTATTCTTTCTCTTTGTCAGCTTCTTTTTCTTCTTCCTTTTTAGCCTTTTTCTCTGTCTTCTTCTCTTCCTTCTTAACTGGGACCTCTATAGTCTCTTCCTCTTCATCATCGAAGAAATCGTCATCGAAATCATCTTCATAGTCGTCTTCGAAATCCTCATAGTATGAAGGGCCAAGGAAGCGATATACTGCGTAGCAGATAGCTGCTATAACCGCTATAGCACCAACGATCGTAAGTATTACTGCGAGTGCATTGCTCTTTTTCTTAACCGGCACTTCTTCGACAAGTCCCATATATTCCTTAATCTGCTCGATAAGTTCTTCTATTCTAGCCATATCTGTAACCTCCGAATCTCTTAATCAAACGTATATATTAATAATATCATTTTGAATTAAAAAAGACCATACAAAATGAAAAATTTAAGGATATCTAGTTCATTTCTTCATAAGTGTCAGAAAATATATCCTTTTCTATTATATATATATCATGATAATCATCAGTTCTTACCGCCAGGTAGTCTCCGACCTTGCCCTCCATATATGTCTCGTCATACCACTGAGTGAATATCTTCATTCTCTTGTAAGTCGGACGGGCAAATATCTGGGTCGCACCGCTTGATATGCACACTCTTGCATATGGAGCCAGTTCTATCATTCTCCCGTCAACCCTGTTATACAGAGTCGGGATGTAATCAGGCTTCCTTATAGAAACATCGTCCGTATACTTATCATCTGTAGCAGTATATGATCTGTTAAACTTTTCAAGGCGGCTCGAGTAAACCTCTCCCTTTATTCCTATCATTATCACAAGATCCTCCTCAACGACCGTATCTATATCTCCTTCAAGAGTACGGATCATGACAGGCGTTCCAACAGGAAGCACATCCTTTGCGAGTACATAGCCCTGATGTACCTTCTTCTTTATATACTTCTTCATTCCGGTAAGATCTATATCATACTTGGCTGCATGAATGACCTCAAATGATCTGAAGTACTCTTCCACCCTCTGGCTGAAGAATTCTCCTGTAGGTATATCATATTTCTGATCATACAAATCCTTTCTGACGAATCCACCCGCCTTTTCTCTGTGACCGCCTCCGGATCCAACATTCTCTGCTATGAATGCCGCAAGCTCATTTGCATGAACTTCCTTTACGCAGCTTCTTACAGAGAACTTATAGCCGTTTGGCCATTCATTGTAAACAATGCCCTCGTCTACCTCAGCCACCTGTAAAAGGAAGTCGCTTATAAGTCCTAAGATGTTCGGATCACACTGTTCAGACTTGATGATGGCAAATCTGTTTTCAGGGTAATAGCGATATCCTCTCATCGCATTGCCCGCAATCTCAAGTTCATCCAACGAGAAATTGGAGTTCTTTAAAAAATGTACAACAGACTTTTCATATGCGAGAAGATCTCTCATATCCTTGTCATAGGGATTGTATATCTCGCTTAAGGAATTGGTATCCGTATACAGACCAAAATAAAGACCCGTACAGAGTTTCGCATCATCAAATACAAAGCCCTCATCTTTTAAGAGCTTCCAGATGAGTGTAGAACAGCTTCCCATATCAGAAGCTATCTCACTAAGTTCAACATCACTTATCTCAACCTGATGATGATCAATGATCGCCTGATACTTTGAAGGGATCTTTGTCACATTCCCTGCACCATACTGACAGTCTACCGTAAGAATCAATCCTTCAAATTCATCATTCTCCCACTTGGGTATGTGTTCAAGCTTATCCTTAATCCCAAGATAATCTGTCAAAAGCATAAGGTTGGATTTCTGTATGGCATTGTTACCGCAATACACCATCCTTACATTCTTTGCGTTGGCTTTAAAATAGGTATACATGGCATATGCCGATGCGATCGCATCTGCATCGGGATTGTCATGACACTGTACTATTATCGGATCAAACTTAAGTAATTCAGATACTCTCATAAATTGTTCACACCTTCTTTAGTTTTGCAAACATGGCATACATTATCTTTCTTCCTGCCGTGTCAAAATCAACCGTAACCTTAAAATCCTTCACATCTTCTTCTATAGATACGACAGTTCCCGTGCCGTATTTTATATGACTGACTCTGTCGCCTGATTCGTAATCAAGGCTTTCTGCTTTTTTCATTCCCTTGGTAAGTGACAAGAACGATACCGCAGCATTTGTAACTATAGCTTTCTGAGTAGATGCAACATGATCAACATCTATGCTCTTATGTTTAGGCATTGTATTGTCAAAAAGTTCCTGAGGGATCTCTCTTATGAAACGGCTGACGGGATTGTGCTGAAACTCTCCCCTGTTCATCCTTGTCTTTGAATAGGTGATGGTAAGCTCCTCTTTAGCCCTGGTGATGCCGACATAGGCCAGTCTTCTTTCTTCCTCGATAGCATCTTTATCCGTATCCATTACAGACATATAGCTTGGAAATATTCCGTCCTCGCATCCGGCAATATAAACTCTGTCAAACTCAAGTCCCTTGGCTGCATGAAGCGTCATGAGAACTGCCTTGTCCGCGCCTTCCTGCAGACCGTCTATATCACTGACAAGAGCCACTTCCTCTAAAAAGCCCGATAAGGTGGGTTCATCAGTATTATCTTCATAATACACTATCTTGTTGACAAGTTCATAGATGTTTTCTATTCGATCCTTTGTATCGTCCTCTTCGCTCTCTTCAAGTTCGATAACATATCCTGTCTTTTCTATGATATCGGCGATAAGACCTCTCATACCGTATTCGGGGGCAGATGCCCTGAATACTCTTACCATGTTTACAAAGCCTTCGATCTTTTTGGTAGCCGCTCCTATCGAAGGAATCGAGTCAACCTCTTCGCAGGCCTCATAGAATGATAGTCCGTGTTCTCTTGCATAGCCCGCAACCTTATCGATAGTCGTCTGGCCTATCCCTCTTCTCGGTACGTTTATTATACGTCTTACCTGCAGATCGTCCACGGCATTGTCAACCATTCGAAGATACGCAAGCATGTCCTTTATCTCTTTTCTGTCGTAGAAATTTACACCGCCTACAAGATCATAAGGCATGCCGTTTCTTACAAACTGCTCCTCTATCATACGCGACTGGGCATTGGTCCTGTATAAAACGGCGCACTGCCCTGCTTTTGCAAGGCCCTTTTTCACTGTCTTTGCTATATCGTCTGCAATATATTCAGCCTCTTCATAAGCAGTCTCAAACTGTCTGAAATGTATCCTGCTGCCTTCTCCCTTGTCAGTCCACAGTGCCTTATCTTTTCTGGAACTGTTGTTTTTGATCACTGCATTGGCCGCATCAAGTATGTTCTGAGTCGAGCGATAGTTCTGTTCGAGCTTTACAACATAGGCATCCTTAAAATGCTTCTCAAAATCAAGGATATTTCTTATATTCGCACCCCTGAACTTGTAAATGGACTGATCGTCGTCACCGACTACGCAAAGATTTCTGTACTTTGATGCAAGCAGCCTTATCAGCTCATACTGAGCCGTATTGGTATCCTGATACTCATCCACCATGATATAGCGGAATCTGTCCTGATAATTGTTCAGCACTTCGGGATACTTCTTAAAAAGCTCTACCGTCTTTACTATGATGTCATCAAAATCAAGGGCATTGCTCCTTTTAAGAGCATCCTGATATTCCTTATAGCAGGCTGCTATCTTTTCTTCCTCATATGTAGCAGCAAAGGCTTCATACTCATCCGCTCCCATAAGTTCATCTTTGCACGAACTGATCACGTTCAAAACCCTTTTTTCCTTTATCTGCTTGGGATCTATGTTAAGTGTTTTGAATACCTGCTTCATTACGGATTTGGAATCATCCGCATCGTAGATGGTAAAGTTTGTATCATATCCTAAAAGCTCTATATGTCTTCTTAGGATCCTGACGCAGGTTGAATGAAATGTAGCGACCCATATCTGATCGGCGCCAAATCCCACCATCCTATCTATACGTTCACGCATCTCTCCGGCAGCCTTGTTTGTAAAAGTGATGGCTAAAATACTATACGGAGATACGTTTTTTTCCTCGATCATGTACGCGATCCTGTGGACAAGCACCCTTGTCTTTCCGCTGCCTGCACCTGCCAGTATAAGAAGCGGTCCTTCAGTATGCGTAACAGCGTCCTGCTGTTCATTGTTTAATGATTCGTATATATTGCTCACGTGTAACTTCCCTGAATGCATGAATTAATAATGGGCTGTCTTAATTGACAGCCCATATATTTTTTCTGATATTATCGATTATTCGATAAGATTAAGCAAGCTGTGTTCCGCAGTTAGAACAGAACTTTGCTCCGTTTGTAGGTGTTCCGCAGTTAGGACAGAACTTAGCTCCCGCAGGCGCTGCTGCCTGTGCGCCAGGTGCTGCTGCGTTTCCTGTCATGCCCATGTTCTGCATCATCTGCTGACCCATTACCATACCCATCTGCATGCTGGCCATATCTGTTGCGATGCTTCCGCCACCGTTTGAGCCCTTGCCGAACGAATCAGCCATAGCCATCTGAGTATACTTGTTAACATCACCGACCATAGCCTGAGCAGCTGCCTTCTCCTGCATCTTTCTGATCTCTTCAGGATAGTTGAAGCTCTCGATGTTGAACTCTGTAATGGTGATACCAAGCTTGATCATATCTGCATCAAGCTCTTCTCTGATACCTGCTGCAATGTTGCGGGCATCAACCTGAAGGTTGAACATATCGCGTCCTTCCTTTGCGATATGAGCCATAAGAAGCTGATCAAGGTTAGCTATGATACGCTCCTTGACATCTTCAACCGAATATGAAGAACGTACTCCTGCAAGTCTGTCTATTAGTACATCTCTGTCTGCGATCTTGCAGCTGAATGTACCGAACGCTCTAATAGGCATTCCACCGGGAAGACCGGGCGCCTGAAGATTGATAGCGTTCTTTGTTCCCCACTTTACGAGCTGCTCAAGAGTATTGATGAACAATACCTCTGCTCTTAAAGGAGTGTTGAAACCGAATTTGAAACTCTTAAGTGTTGTAAGGAAAGGTATGATGTCTGATTCGATATCGAAGTTACCCTCATCCTCGAATATACCTTCACATACACCGTTGTATAAGAAGATGGCATCCTGACCGGGGCGGATGATAAGCTTAGAGCCTTTCTTTATCTCCTGATTCTGCCACTTCCAGAATAACATTCCCTCTTTCTGATCTGCCCACTCAATGACATTGGCAAGCTGATTTGCAATAAATCCCATTTTAAATTCCTCCTTATTATAACCCTTGGGTTACCAGCTGACTTTTATTATAATCTATTTTTTATCCCTTGTCACCCTTTTCGTCACGTGCATACTTGTCTCTGCATCCGTCAACAAGCTTCTCGATCAGCAGCTTCTTGATATACACATCCTGCGAAAGCAACGTGATGAAAGCGAATGTCTGAAGTGTTTCCTCATCACCGTTTTTTACATCCCTGTACATGGTATGCGCCTCATCGAATTTTAATGTGATATCCTCGATAATACCGTTAAGCATCTTGGCTTCCTTTTCAATGAGTTCATCATATACATGAGCCATCGTGACATCATCATCTTTTCCGAAATACTTCTCATTTAACGGCTTGAGTATTGTCTCGATGTCGCTTATCGATAAGAAATACTTAAGATAATAGATCAGAAGCAGCGAGATCATATGGTCCTTGCTGTATTTCTTCTTTGCGGGAGGTGGCAGAAGATCGTTCTTTGCATAGTTGTTTATCATTGTCTTGGTTAGGATCTTGTCCTCTCCCTTGTTTCTTGTGGTACTCTTTAGTCTGTCCTCAAGAAAGCTCGTTACCTGATCCATGTAAAGATCGATGTTGGGTATGTCATCGGATTTGATATACTCTATCCTTCCAAGACTCTCTGTTATGCTCTTTATCAGGTCATTTATATCTATTGTCATATCATTCTCCATGCGCTTTAACGCGATGAAATAATTATATAGCAATCAAAAATTCGTTACAAGTCATTGTTTACTTTTAGACTTTAGTGTGCTAAAATATTAACGTGTTGAACAAGCAATGGTTCAATAACAAGGAGGAATGCGCATGAATAACAAAATCAGGACCGAAGCGGTTGAACATCTTTTTGAGGCGATTCTCACACTTGAGACAAAGGAAGAGTGCTTTGATTTCTTTGAAGATCTGTGCACCATAAACGAGCTTCTCTCGCTGTCACAGCGCTACGAGGTCGCAACGATGTTAAAGGAAAAAAGAACATATCTTGAGATCGCGGAAAAGACCGGTGCTTCAACTGCTACGATAAGCCGTGTAAACCGCTCCCTCAACTATGGCTGCGACGGTTACGAGATGGTTTTCAAAAAGCTCGGACGATAGTTGACAGATTTCACAAAAAATGTCTGAAAATTGCGACTTTTTCATTTACTTTTTGACATATTTATGCTATATTTAATGCGTTGTAGCAAAAGCTGCGATGAGTTATTTAGTTTTTGGAGGATTGACATGAACAAGGGTACTGTTAAGTGGTTTAACAACCAAAAGGGTTACGGCTTCATCTGCGATGAGGCAGGCAATGATGTATTCGTACATTACTCAGGACTTAATATGGAAGGCTTCAAGTCTCTTGAAGAGGGCCAGGCAGTTGAGTTCGAAGTAGTTAACGGCGAAAAGGGACCTCAGGCTGTAAACGTAACAAAGCTGTAATCTACGATTACGATTAATCAATTATACGAAGTGCCTTTTACAAATAAAGCAGTAGTTTAATGGATTAACAAAAAGGACCGGATATCCGGTCCTTTTTTGTTATACTTTGCAAAGTGCGACAGCATCATCAAACTTAAGCTTTCCGCCGAAAAGATCAAGAGCACTGCCCACAGTCACATCTATGCGGTCATGTCCTATCCTGCTTATCAGTTTCATGTCATCTAAGCTTCTTACGCCGCCCGCGTATGTTACGGGTATGCCCTGCCATCCCGACAGATACTCCAAGAGTCTTTGTTCTATCCCGTTTTGCTTTCCTTCAACATCAACTGCATGTATCAAAAATTCATCACAGAAAGAAGCAAAGTAATCGAGTGCATCATATGTTATGTCAACCTTTGTCAGTTTCTGCCATCTGTCTGTAGCTATCACATACCGATCGTTAACTCTCCTGCAGCTCAGATCCAAAACAGTCTTTTCTTTTGTGACACTGCTAACAAGCTTTTTAAGATTGTTCTCATTGACCTCTCCATCGTTAAAAACAAAGCTTGTGACTATCACATGACTGGCTCCGGCCTCTATGAAATTGCCTGCATTGTCGGCATTGATGCCTCCGCCGACCTGCATGCCGTTTTTATATGCTGCAAGGCCCTTAAAAGCCTGTTTCTTTGTGAGTTCATACTCATAGGTCCCTGCTTTGTTCAGCAGTATGATATGACCGCCTTTAAGTCCACGATCTCTGTATATTGACGCATAGTGATCCGCTCCCTTATCGGCAACAAAGTTTTCCTTTGCACTGCTGTCATTTAAGGTGCTCCCTACAATCTGCTTTACCTTACCGTCATGAATATCTATACAAGGTCTGAATCTCATTACTTCTCCAAAATGATACCTTCGCGATAAGCCTCTAAGAGCTTCTCGAGCTGTATTATGCTGTCCTTTAACTCCTTGCCGACATCCGTATCCGCTACTCTTATCCTGTGCGGAGCTATCTCAACCGGTATCCTGTCACATACTATATCGGTCTCGGTCCTGACTGCAATCTCCTTGCTCTCGAACGGCTGATGGGATATCAGAAACATTCCGTGTGAATTAGCTACAAGCGTATATCCTGCGATCCCCGTCTTTTCCTGATATGCCTTTGAAAATCCTCCGTCTATTACAAGCAGTTTCCCTCCGCACTTTATCGGAGTCTCCCCCTTTGTAACCTCAACCGGCACATGTCCGTTTATTATGTGTGAATCTCCAAGTGTCAGTCCGAACTCCTCCATTATATGATTTATCGTATCCTCATTGTCATAAAGACTGTAATAGGGGTTCTTGACTTCCTGGTGAGTAGTCTTATCATCTATAAAATAGCGCTCGAAAGTCGCCATCTTATCCTTGCCAAAAACCGGCGAATTCGGGCCTGCCCATATATAGTAGAGTATATCCCTGCCGTACTGTTTTTCCTTTGGATCCTTTGAGTAATAGCCCTTTCTCGCATAGCTTTCGAGAGCATCATAGAGTTCTTTTCCCTTGTACTCATTACCCGCAATGCTTAATGAGCAGAATGATCCGTTCTCATCCATCGGAACACATCCGTGGTATAAAAGGTTTGAGTTGTGGATCTTGTACATAGCTCCCTTTGAGTAAAGGAATCTCACATGCTTCTGCAGCTTGTCGCTGTGTCTGAATGCTGCAACAAGTCTTTCCATCACAAGCTTCTCATCCTCGGTCAGTGCATAGGGATCACGTGGATCGACCGTAGGAAAATCAACATCCTTCATGGGATATGTACTGCCGTAGCAATTGACAGTCCTGTTCTCATAATCAATCTTGTCAAGAAGCAGCCTGTCATCCATGTTCCACTCGGGATGGCGCATGACAGTCATGCCCTCAAGCTTAAACTGGAGTATCGAGATAGCCTTGTGCATCCTCATATCAAGCTCTAGATCACGGGTATTGTAATCATCATCGTACTTTATCGCGAAAGCAGAGCAGTCTGTCTTGTCATACGTCTGAAGAGCAAACGTTGCAAGAGGCACAAGATTGATACCGTATCCTTCTTCAAGTGTGTCAAGATTTCCGTATCTTGTAGAGTTTCTTATAACGGTTGCGATACAGGTCTGATCTCCCGCTGCAGCACCCATCCATATGATATCATGATTTCCCCACTGGATATCAAGTGAATGATAATGCATCAGAGTATCCATTATTATATGCGGACCTTTGCCTCTGTCAAATATATCTCCGACTATATGAAGATGATCGACTACCATTCGCTGGATCAGCTCGCACAGCTCTATGATGAACTGCGGCGCACTGCCTATGCTTATTATCGTATGGATGATCTCATTGTAATAAGCCTCTTTGTCCTCAAGCTCTTCCTTTTCGGTTATCAGTTCCTCTATTACATAGGCAAAATCCTTTGGAAGGGCTTTTCTTACCTTGGAGCGTGTATACTTTGAAGATACACGCGTAAGCATGTGTACGAGTCTGTGAAGGGTTATCTTGTACCAGTCCTCCAAAAACTCCTCTTCCTCCTCGATGATCGCAAGCTTTTCCTTTGGATAGTAGATGAGGGTGGCGAGTGCTCTCTTGTCCTTTTCACTTAAGGTATTGCCGAATTCCTCATCTATCTTTCTCCTTACCGAACCTGAGCCGTTTTTCATCACGTGATTGAACTGCTCCCATTCACCGTGAATATCCGTAAGGAAATGCTCGGTACCCTTTGGAAGGTTCATGATAGCCTGAAGGTTTATGATCTCTGTTGAAGCCGCTGCGATATTGGGAAACTGTTTTGCAAGGCTCTTAAGATATTTGATTTCCAAACTTGCCAGCTTATTATCCATTTATAACATCACTCATATCGTACATGCCTGGGCCTTTATCTGCTAAAAACTTTGCGGCTGCGACCGCACCCTTGCCGAATACTGCACGGGAATATGCCGTGTGAGAGATAGTGACCACCTCATCCATTCCGGCAAATATAACATCATGATCACCGACGATCGAACCGCCTCTTACAGCAGATATGCCTATCTCTTTCTTGGGCCTCTTCTCTCTTCTGTTCGATCTGTCGTATACATACTCGTATTCGTTTCCAAGTACTTCGTTGACGCTGTCTGCAAGTGCAAGTGCTGTACCGCTCGGAGCATCAAGTTTCTGATTATGATGCTTTTCCACTATCTCGATATCAAATCCTGATTCGGCAAACAGAGGAGTGATCTCCTTCAACAGTTTCATAATGGTATTGATACCAAGACTCATGTTGGCTGATTTAAGTATCGCTACTTTTTCGCTGGTCTGCTTCATATGCTCAAGCTGAGCTTCGCTTAAACCTGTAGTACAGAGTACGACAGGTATCTGTCTTCCTGCTGCGTATTCAAGCAGAACATCCACAGCTGAAGCATTCGCAAAATCTATTATGACATCAGCCTGTGCATCACACTCTGATATGCTCTTAAATACAGGATAGTTATTCTTAATGTGATCTGATACGTCAACACCCGCAACTATATCAACATCCGGATCGTTTGCAACGATGCCTGTTATCATCTGACCCATGCGTCCGTTGCATCCGTGCATTATAACTCTTGTCATGTTTCCACTCCTATCTTATAGAGCTCTCGCTCATCTCTTTTTTGAGTCTCTCGCTTATAGATGACTCGGAATCATTTCCGCTTGAAAGTATTCCGTAGTTTTCCATAGCGCTCTTGAGTCTTTCAACATTGGCATATTCCATAACGGTAAGAGGTCTGCGGATACCGTCCGAGCATTTGCCCAGAAGGTTCATAGCCTTCTTTACAGGTATGGGGTTTACTTCACAGAACAGAGCATCTATGAGTTCTATAGCTTCAAGCTGCATCTTGCAGCTCTCCTCTACCTTGCCCTCAAAGTAGAGTCTGCAGATATCATGAGTCTGCTTAGGTGCGACATTTGAAAGAACTGATATTACACCCTTTCCGCCAAGACTTAAGATAGGTACTATCTGGTCGTCATTTCCTGAATACAGATCAACCTTTCCGTTAGCCTTTGCCATCAGTTTTGCTATCGCTGAGATGTTTCCGCTTGCTTCCTTAACACCTACGATATTCTCTACATCCGTGCAGAGCTTTATTATTGTTTCGGGTGCCATTGTGCATCCTGTTCTTCCAGGGATGTTATAAAGGATAACAGGAACACTGATAGAATTTGCTATCAGTTTGAAGTGTTCATACAAGCCCTTCTGTGTTGCTTTGTTGTAGTAGGGTGTTACGAGTAAAACGCCGTCTACTCCTGCTTTTTCAGCTTCCTTTGAGAGATATATCGCAGTATCTGTAGAGTTTGAACCTGTACCTGCGATAACAGGGATCCTGTGAGCAACCTTTTCAACACAGTACCTGATCACATTGATATGCTCATCATGTGAGAGAGTAGATGCTTCACCTGTCGTTCCGCATACTACGATCGCATCCGTACCGCCTGCGATCTGTTCTTCGATGATCGCAGAAAATGCATCGTAATCAACTTCAAGATTGTCTTTCATAGGTGTAATGATCGCTACACCAGCGCCTTTAAAAACTGCCATTTTTCTTTCCTCCTTTGGCATTTGGCGGGGTTTTTATACGATTAAGTAAAAAAACCGACACCAAAAATGGGGTCGGTTTTGTAAATATGCAAAATCGTCGATAGCTCCCCATCTTTGTTAAGATGACAGTCATAAGGCTGTTAACCTTATGCCCAAGTCCGATGTACAGCCCATCTCGCTTTCGGCGTTTCCCCCTTTCATGCTCCTTCATCTGTGCCTGTCACATCCAAAGCATTACTTATGAGTCACGCGACCTCTATCCTCAGTTACGCATACAAGTGTAACACAGTATTTAAACGTTGACAAGCATTTACAAAAAATAAGTTCCTTCGTCGTTTATCGTGATATCTGCACCAGTTATCTCGATCATATATTTTTTGAACCGCTCTGTCATCGTTTCCGGTACGGCCAGTATGATATCTATACAGTTTTTGTAATCCTCTGATATGATCTTTGCTTCATAATCATCAAGGACGTATTTGAGCTTGCCGATGATCTGATAGTCTATTGAAAATGACAGCTTTCTGCACAGTCTTTTTTCAACTATCTTTGCATTTGAAAGCCCTGCTGTGAGCGAATCCGAATATGCCCTCACAAGTCCGCCGGTTCCAAGCAGTACTCCTCCGAAGTATCTAGTGACACAGGCCAGGGTATAAGTTAAGTTCTTACCCTTAAGGATATCGAGCATCGGCCTTCCCGCGGTACCGCTCGGTTCTCCGTCATCAGAATACTTAAGCACATCTGCTTTATCACCAAGGATCGCCGCATGGCATACGTGCCTTGCCTGATAGTGCTTCTTTTTTAGCGATTCGACGATATCCTTTATCTGATCCTCGTTCTCCACATGATAAAGATTGCAGATAAACCTCGATTTCTTTTCCGTTATCTCGCCCTGTGCCTCTTCTTCTATCGTAAAATATGTATTGCTATCTGTTCCTGTATATTGCATCAAACAGTTCCTTCATTATGTTTCTAAAGTTGCTCTTTTTTTCATCATCAAGATTTGCGGTAGCTGACCTGACAGCAGAAAGCCATGCCTTCTTGTCAGCCATTATCTGAGGCACACTCTTTGCTCCCGAAGCGCTGATCACATCAAACAGAGTATCAACGAACATCTCAAGCTCGTCCTCGTCAAGCTCCATCACCCACTCATTCATGGACTTTTTCATGACCTTTGATGATCTTTTGATCTCATCGGCTTTTTCAAAGTACGTATCAGATACGGACCATGAATAGGGATTATGCTGGAATGCACCGCCCAAAGCGTTGCTCTTTACAGTCACATAGTCCTTTGCGCCCTCTAAAAGGATCCCGACTATCGAAGACTGCGGCATGAATTTGCGTATCCTTGAAGAGATCGCATCATAGCCGTACTCTGACAGGATCTCTTTTCTGAAACCCGGACTGTCATAACAGTATATATTTTTGATACGCTCTCTTATGCCAGTCACTGCGTTCATTGCCGAAAAAGCTGCCAGGTTTCCGCCTTTTGAATGACCTGACAGGATAAAATCACCTTGTATCCTCAAAGCCGCCTGATTTACATATAACGATGCGAGACGCTGACCTGCATAGGGCTTGGAAAAAGCCATGTTGAAGTCTTCTCTCCAGCCAACCACAGTCCCGTCTGTACCTCTGAATACGATCACCGGCAGAGCTCCTTTTAAAAAGCATGTAAAAGCGGCAAACTGCATCTGTGCATCTTCGTTCGTTTCATCCGAATAATAGTTGCAGCGCATGTCCTTATAGCGCTTAGATCTAAGCATGGCATCAAAGAGCTTTTCATTATCCTCAGGATAAAGCTGGCTCTTATATACATAGTCCGCATCAACGTTCTTTGCCATCTCGGATATGCTTATCCCGTCTTCATCTTCAAGAAAGCCCGGGATCACCTTATCCCATCTGAAATAGGAAAACTGCGCAAGTATAAGCCCGTCCACTTCATTGAACGCAAGATCGTCAAAACCTCTGTCACCGTATTCATTTAAATAGTCGACAATGTTTTTCATAGTCTTTATTATAGCACACTGCTAATATAAAAGTTAAAACCCCGTCCAAACCGGACGGGGTGATGATAACTTTATGTGATTTACGCATTATCCTTAGGTGTATGCCACTCCCACTCACGTACCTGCGGAAGATCGATACCATACTGAGCGATGTACTGATCATGCTCAACGAGCGTATCACGCATCTTCTGTAAAAGATATGCGCCGCGGTTTCCAAGCTGAGGGAGGTGATTGATGATATCCATTACAAGATGGAATCTGTCTATCTCATTCTGTACACGCATATCGAACGGAGTTGTGATGGTACCTTCTTCAAGGTATCCGTGAACGCTTAAGTTTCTGTTCTCACGCTCGTATGTAAGCTCGTGGATCAGCTTCGGATATCCGTGGAATGCAAAGATTATCGGCTTATCCTTTGTAAACAGTGAATCATATTCAACATTTGTAAGACCGTGAGGATGCTTGCTGTGATCCTCAAGCTTCATAAGGTCTACGATGTTGACGAAACGTATCTTGATCTCGGGAAGATTATCACGCAGTATCGTAACCGCTGCAAGAGCTTCCTTTGTAGGTGTGTCGCCGCAGCAAGCCAGTACGACATCGGGCTCTTGTCCTGCATCGTTGCTTGCCCAGTCCCAGATACCGATACCCTGTGTGCAATGCTTAACAGCCTGCTCCATGGTAAGCCACTGATGACTAGGATGCTTTGAAGCGATGATAACGTTAACGTAGTTCTTGCTTCTGATACAGTGATCGAAGCATGAGAGCAGACAGTTTGCATCCGGAGGAAGGTACATACGTACAACGTCTGCCTTCTTGTTAGCTATATGATCAAGGAAACCGGGATCCTGATGTGTGAATCCGTTGTGGTCCTGCTGCCATACATTTGATGTAAGTATAAGGTTAAGAGAAGCTATCTCCTCTCTCCAGTACAGGTCGTTGCATACCTTGAGCCATTTAGCATGCTGAGCACACATTGAATCTACAACACGGATGAATGCCTCATAGCTTGCAAAGAATCCGTGACGGCCTGTTAAAAGGTATCCCTCGAGCCATCCTTCACACATATGCTCTGAAAGGTATGAATCCATGATCCTTCCGTCTACGGCAAGATCCTCGTCAGCCTCGTGATACTGGCCGTTCCAGTCACGCTTTGTCTCTTCAAATACCTTGTAGAGACGGTTTGACATAGTCTCATCGGGACCAAAGATTCTAAAGTTCTTTGAATCTCTGTTTAACTTGAATATATCGCGTACAAATCCGCCAAGCTCTATCATATCCTGCTTCTCAACAGAACCGGGGGATGGAACCTCAACCGCATAATCCCTGAAATCGGGAAGGCGAAGATCGCGAAGCAGCTTTCCTCCGTTTGCATGAGGATTAGCAGATATCCTTCTGTCTCCCTTTGGAGCTATGTATCGGTACTTTTCAAGGAGCTGACCTTCTTCATCAAAGAGTTCCTCAGGCTTGTAGCTTAAGAGCCACTCTTTTAAAAGCTCTACATGCTCGGGCTTTTCCATCGTGATCGGAACCTGGTGAGCACGGAATGAACCCTCGACTCTAAGTCCGTCAACAAACTTCGGACCTGTCCAGCCCTTGGGAGTACGAAGAACGATCATAGGCCAGAACGGACGCTCTGTGCTTCCTTCTTCTCTTGCTGCCTTCTGTATAGCCTTGATCTGCTCGATGCATGAATCAACAGCCTCAGCCATTTCCTTATGCATAGTCATCGGATCGTCACCCTCGACAAAGATGGGCTTCCATCCGTAACCGTGGAACAGGCTTGCGACTTCCTCATGTGTTATATGAGATAATACCGTAGGATTGCTTATCTTGTATTCATTAAGATGTAATATAGGCAAAACGGCACCGTCGTTTGCGGCATTGATGAACTTGTTAGAATGCCATGCTGTCGCAAGAGGACCTGTTTCAGCCTCTCCGTCACCGACTATTACTGTTGCTATAAGATCGGGATTGTCAAATACAGCACCGAAAGCATGCGCGATAGAATATCCGAGCTCGCCGCCCTCGTTGATAGAACCGGGTGTCTCAGGTGCTACGTGGCTTGAGATTCCGCCCGGGAATGAAAACTGCTTGTTTAATTTCTTAAGACCTTCAAGATCTCTGCTGATGTTGGGATATACCTCGCTGTAGTATCCCTCAAGATATGAGTTTGCCACGAAGAAGTTTCCGCCGTGACCGGGTCCTGATATAAGGATCATATCAAGATCATACTTATTGATTGCACGGTTCATGTGCGCATACACAAAGTTCTGACCGGGAACAGTTCCCCAGTGACCGACGATCTTCTTTTTGATCTGGTCTCTTGTCAGAGGTTCTCTGAGCATAGGATTGTCAAGAAGATACAGCTGTGTTGCAGCGATATAGTTGGCTGCACGCCAGTATGCATTCAGATCTGACAGATACTGCTCGGTTGAAAAAAAATCATTTGCCATAGTTTTATCTCCTCTAGTTTTTTCCGTGAGATAGTATACGTCATCGGGCACATAATTTTAATATCTCAAAAGGAAAATTTCACATATTCTTTTGATCATTTTTGTGCAATTTAGCCTAACGACTGTTTACAGATAAGTGTATATGTCTTCTATATCCTCAGCTATGTATTTAGCTCCCGCATTTTCAAGCGATTCTCTCGTACCAAAGCCGTACAATACTCCGATACAGTCGATTCCCACCTTAGCAGCTCCCTCAACATCAAAGTGTGTATCGCCTACAAGAACGACTCTTTTTCTGTCAGGATCGCCAAATCTCTTTAGCGCCTCCTCAATGACTTCACACTTGTCTCCTCTGACGCCGTCAAGCGTTGCTCCGCTTATCACGTCAAAGTACTCGATCAGTCCGAACTTTTCAAGTATCTGTACAGAGAACTTTTCCGGCTTTGAAGTTGCGACCGCTATCTTTCTACCACTCTCCTTTACCTTCTTAAGAAGCTTATCGATACCCTCATATGCCTTGTTTTCAAAGAGTCCTGTCCGACCGAAGTATTCTCTGTATATCTTTACGGCCTTTGCACAGTCTTCTTCGTTAAATCCGTAAAATGTCGTAAACGAGTATTTAAGAGGCGGTCCGATAAACTTGTGCAGATTGTCACACTCCTCCTCAATACCCATTTCTCTTAAGGCACTCTGTATGCCCTTTGTTATTCCTTCGCTTGAATCGGATATCGTTCCGTCAAGATCGAACAATACATAATCGTACATCTATTCCATTCTCCTGTGCCATCTTCCAAGTAGTTTTATGATACACCAGCCGATCATGGTACCGGCCGCATTTAACAGAACATCATCTATCTGCGCCTTTCCCCTCATGGTCATGTACTGCAGCACTTCTATACTGATGCTCGAGAATATCCCTCCTAACAGGCACCAGTACCATTTTTTACAGTATGTGGATAAGACAGGGATAATCATGCCGTAGGGAATGAACATCAGGATGTTTTCAACCTGATATGCCAAAAGACGTGCATTGCCGACAGGAGTCGAAAACGGTATCAGAGAAAGCTGTCTGCCAAAGATCGGCTTTCTGCAAAGAAATGCTATTCCGAGAACCATGTATCCGTAAACGATCCATAAAAAGAACGCGGTAGTCTTTACAATGATGCGTCTCTCGCTTATTTCATCCTTTTCAAGGCGCTTAAACGCATTCAATAATGTGAGCATCACAAATGCGCAGATAAGCCCCAGTGCAATGCTCTTTAAAAAGTAACTATCCATGTAGTTACTTATATCACTGAATATAATCTCTAACATCTATAAATCCTAAAGCCGTCAGATCTTGTGCTTTCCGGAAAAAGCCTCCGACAGACCAATCTCTTTCCTGTTGATTATCTTTACAACGTTTGTCCTGTGCTTAAATATGATGACTGCACTGGCGATTACCAGTATGAGCACGTAATATATGTTTCCAAAAGCAAACCAGAGATATATGGGAAAAAGGCTCACTACGGTCAGTGTCCCAAGTACGATATAGTCTGATTCGAACATGACTACCAGAAAGATAAAGCCTATGATCAGAAACGCATTGAGGCTTATACCTAGCATGGCTCCCATATATGTCGCAAAACCCTTGCCGCCCTTAAACTTGAGATAAAACGGGAATATGTGTCCTAAAATGACAGATGTCGCAACGATATAGGGCATGAATTCATACTGAGGAAATGCGATCTTTGCAACAGTGACAGGGATATATGCTTTGAGTATATCAAGGACAGCTACCAGCACACCCCATTTGGCTCCAATTAGAATAATGGTATTGGATGCCCCGAGATTACCGGTACCGTGCGAACGAATGTCTTTTTTCTTACACCATGATATAAATAACGCCGGGCTCAATCCCCCGACGAGATATGCGATCAAAGCACCTGCGATATATACGTACATACATAGCTCCGCTTGTCAAACTTATTTATATGTATAAGAATAACTAATTTAACAAAAATTATCAACTATATGATAAACTGATAGATAGTAAATTTGTTCACGGAAGGTTAAACCAAATGAAGATTCATTACAAGTACAAGACGATCATGGTCGGTTTCGCATTCATGTCAATCATGGCTTTCTGGCAGATGTATGATAACATCATTCCACTGATCCTAAAAAACAGCTTTTCATTAAATGAAGTGATCATAGGCGCGATCATGGCGATCGACAATATCCTCGCTCTTTTTCTTCTTCCGCTGTTCGGGACTCTGTCAGACAGACTTCACACTCCGATAGGAAAGCGCATGCCTTTCATACTCATCGGAACTGTTCTTACCAATATCGCACTGTTCTTCATGCCTATGGCCGACAATTCGCGTAACTTAGTGATGTTTATGATAATGACCGGCCTTGTGCTTTTGTTCATGTCGATCTTCAGATCCCCCGCTGTGGCCCTCATGCCCGATATAACTCCCAAGCCTTTAAGGAGCAAGGCAAATGCCATAATAAATCTCATGGGGACAGTGGGTGCTATCTTTGCTCTTGCGATGATAAGCGTACTGGTATCGGAAGGAGATACTCCTGATTACCTGCCTCTTTTTATTTCGATAATCATTTTCATGCTTCTTACTACAGCCATCCTTGCACTAGTTGTAAAGGAAAACAGATGGACTGACGAAGCACATAAGATCAATATCGAGCTGGGACAAGAGGATGATGATAAAGTTTCAGATCCTGCACATTCAGATGAAGCTGAGCACAGACTCTCTCCCGACAAGAAAAAAAGCCTTATATACATGCTGTTATCCGTAGCACTCTGGTACATGGCATACAATGCGGTAACGACAGCATTTTCAAGATACGCCACATCGATCTGGGGGACCAGCGGCGGATCATATGCAAACTACCTTATGATCGCTACTGTTGTTGCGATAATCAGCTATATCCCGATCGGTATCCTCTCGGGTATATTCGGACGAAAGAAAGTCATCTTAACAGGTGTTATAGGACTGATACTTGGTTTTGGCGGATGCTTCTTTGCCGCAAAGGCAGGTCTGTTCATCACGATCATGTTCATAATAGTCGGGATTTCATGGGCGGCGATCAATGTCAATTCCTTCCCCATGGTGGTTGATATAGCCAGTGACGGCGATATAGGCAAGTTCACGGGTTACTACTATACATTCGCAATGGCAGCCCAGGTTCTTACACCGATCCTTTCCGGAGCGTTTTTGCAGTATGTATCATACAAGACTCTCTTCCCCTATGCAGTGATCTTCTCGGCACTTGCATTGTTTACCATGTTTAATGTAAAACACGGAGATACTCTTCCTGCAGCAAAAAAATCAATGCTAGAGCATCTTGATATCGAAGACTAGAAAATATCAAAAAGCCGGATACTATCCGGCTTTTTTGCTGTCATGTCATACAAGCTTGTTATAATACGGTGTGCAGTCAAGTGTTGCAAAGTAGTCCTTCGGCTCCTCGGCACGTCTGATCATCTCAACGCTGCCGTCTTCTTTAAGTAGCAACTCTGCACTCTTCATCTTTCCGTTATAGTTATATCCCATCGAATAACCGTGTGCACCGGTATCATGTATCACGATGTAATCACCGATATCGATCTTTGGCAGCATCCTGTCTATCGCGAACTTGTCATTGTTCTCGCACAGTGATCCTACAACATCATACATATGATCACAGGGTTCGTTTTCCTTTCCAAGGACTGTTATGTGATGATATGCTCCGTACATGGCAGGTCTCATCAGATTTACGGCACATGCATCCACACCGATGTATTCCTTGTGCGTATGCTTCTCGTGTATTGCCGTGGTCACCAGTTCTCCGTAAGGTCCTGTCATGAATCTTCCTGATTCCGTAAAGATGGAAACATCATCCATTCCCTCCTTAACAAGGATCTGTTCGTATACCTTTCTTACACCTTCACCTATTATCCTTATGTCGTTAGGTGTCTGATCGGGTCTGTATGCTATACCTATACCGCCTGAAAGATTGATGAATGATATATGTATTCCTGTCTTGTTCCTAACATCTACAGCCAGCTCAAAAAGCTGTTTTGCAAGCTGCGGATAGTAATCGTTTGTTACGGTGTTGCTCGCAAGGAATGCATGTATGCCAAGATTCTTGACACCTTTTTTAATCAGGAGTTTTACACCTTCATAGACCTGTTCAGTTGTAAATCCGTACTTTGCATCTCCGGGATTATCCATTATACCGTTGCTGAGTGTTATGGTCCCGCCGGGATTGTATCTTATCGAAATGGTTTCGGGTAATTTCCCGATGATGCCCTCTAAAAACTCTATGTGTGTTATATCATCGAGATTGATGATCGCACCTGATTCGTAGGCATATTTGTATTCGCTCGCGGGAGTCTCATTTGAAGAGAACATGATATCTCCCTGTTTCATACCGGCTGCCAGGGCAAGAGTTATCTCATTTGCACTCGCGCAGTCGCATCCGAAGCCGTAATCCTTAAATATCTCAAGGATCCTGGGATTTGGAAGCGCCTTTACCGCAAAGTACTCCTTGAATCCCTTGTTCCAAGCAAAAGCCTCTTTCATGGCTTTAGCATTCTCCCTTATGCCCTTTTCATCATAGATATGAAAAGGTGTAGGGTATGTCTTTGTTATCTTGTCTATCATTTCCTTTGTAACAAAAGGCAGTTTATTTGTCATATCGATAGTTCCTTCCATTTATATTCTTAGAGAAGATGAGCTCTTATCTCTTCGCCGCTTAAAGGAGAAAGATAAGCAGGTGCAACATCAAATACAGTCTTGCATCCTGTCATTCCTTCCTTTGCCATTCGTACAACAGCACGTCCGAATGCACAGATAACGCTCGCGGTGAATTCAGGGTTTGAATCAAGCTTTAAGCTGTATTCTATCACATGCTTGTTTTCCTTGTTTATTCCCGTCACTCCTGTTCTGAAGACAAAGCCTCCGTGAGGTATGCCGCTGTGGTTAGCCTTAAGCTCTTCCTCTGAGATAAAGTGAACAGTTGTATCATAATCCGAAAAGTAGTTTGGCATGTTCTTTATATCCTGCTCGATCTTATTAAGATCTGCGCCTTCCTTGGGTACAACAAAGCACTCTCTTGTGTGCTTCTGTCTGGTTGATAGTTCAGGGTTTTTTCCTGCTCTTACAGCTTCAAGAGCACTCTCTACAGGTATGGTATACTGCTTGCCGTCCTTTACTCCCTCAACTCTTCTTATGGCATCGGAATGGCCCTGGCTTACACCCTTTCCCCAGAAAGTGTAGTCATTGCCTTCGGGCAGTATGCAGTTTGCATACAGTCTGTTAAGCGAGAACATTCCGGGATCCCAGCCGCAGCTAATGAGAGCAACGTGACCGCTCTCTTTTGCAGCCTTGTCAACGTTTGAAAAATGCTCGGGTATGCGTGCGTGAGTATCAAAGCTGTCTATAACGTTAAAGTACTTTGCATATTCGGGTGTCTGAACGGGAAGATCTGTAGCGCTTCCTCCGCATAAGAACAAAAGATCTATCTCATCCTTGTGTGCAGCGATATCATCAACGCTGTAGACAGGGACACCGGGTGTGAGAGTCTTTAATGACTCAGGGTCTCTTCTTGTGAAAAAAGCTGCAAGTTCCATGTCATCATTCTGTCTGATGGCGCTTTCGATTCCTCTTCCCAGATTACCGTAACCTAAAATACCTACTTTCATTTTCTTATTCTCCTCTTTTCTGCTCAGTCATTATCCCTCTGAATAATGGATATCCTGTTGCCGAGCGCTTCCTTTACTACCTCGACAAGATTTTTCTTTCCCGAATACAGACAGGTGTCATCACTCGTTCCCAGTATATCACCTGTAAGAACATATGACGAATCGGTTATAAGCCTTATCTGTCCCTTGACATCATCTGTTCTGTAAAGCGTGATGCCATCCAGATCAAATGCTGCGTCTGTCAGTACTACAACCTTTTTCCCGTCTGATACAAGCTTTTTTAATTCCTCTTCAAACTCTTTAAGAAGGGAACTCTCTGCAAGGATATAAATCCTCTTCTCGCATTTTTGCAGCATGTCATAGATCTTGTCCTTGATATGTCGGTCAGACTGTATGGTGATGTATCCTTCCTGTATATCAGTTCGTTTGGGCTGTTCGTTTATGAGTCTTTGAGATATCTTTTCAAGGTGTCTTAAACAGTTTCTTGTAAAGACCGAGACATCTACGGCCAAATATCTTGTGACTTCTCCTTCCTCAAGGACAGCCGCTCCCTTTTGTACAAGTTCCTTTAATGCCACATATACGTTTGACTTTGATATGCCTGTATCCTTGGCTACTTCATACCCTGTCATGCTTCCCTGTTTCAAAAGCCTGGCATAGATCGTAGCCTCCTGTCTTGTAAGACCGTATTCGGTCAGGTCTTCGATAAAGCCCATGTGCATCCTCTTGTTTATGGTGTTTCTTTTTAGAACCACCATAATGATAGCACCTTTATATTCTATCGTCAACACTTAACTTTAACAAAAAAACAGACAGGCTATGCCTGTCTGAATCTGTCATCTTAGATATTTTCGATCTGCCAGTCAATTGGAGTTACGCCGTTAGCTTCAAGGAATTCATTGCATTTTTTAAAATGACCGCATCCCCAGAATCCTCTGTATACAGACAACGGACTCGGATGAGCAGCTTTCAGTACAAGATGTTTGGGATTGTTGAGCATCGCTGCCTTCTTCTGTGACGGCGAACCCCATAGAAGATATACCACTGGTCTGTCCAAAAGATTTACCGCATTTATGATGGCATCCGTAAACTGCTCCCAACCGTGTTCCTTATGCGAGAATGCCTGGTGTGCTCTGACAGTCAATACCGTATTTAGCATCAGCACTCCCTGGTCGGCCCATTTCTTTAAATACCCGTTATTTGGTATGTAGCATCCCAGCTCGTCATGCAGTTCCTTGTAGATGTTTTGAAGTGACGGCGGGATCTTTGGCTGATCCTTTGGTACGGAAAAGCTTAAGCCGTGAGCCTGATTCTCCTCATGATAAGGATCCTGCCCAAGGATAACGACCTTTACCTTGCTAAGAGGAGTAAAATGCAGAGCATTGAATATATCATCGCTTTTTGGATATATCACATATCTGCTGTACTCATCCTTTACAAATCGATACAGATCTCTGTAATAATCTTTCTTAAATTCCTGCTCCAGATACGGGAGCCAGTCATTGTCTATAGCTGCCATATGACTACAACCTTACATCTATGCCATTGTCACGCATATACTGCTTGACTTCTTTTATCTCAAGCTCCTTAAAGTGGAACAGGCTTGCTGCGAGGACCGCATCAGCATGTCCGTTTTTTACGGCTTCTACAAAGTGATCAAGTGTTCCTGCTCCTCCCGATGCGATGACAGGTATGTTCACGGCATCAGCTATCGTCCTTGTAAGCTCAACATCAAATCCTGCTTTTGTTCCGTCACAGTCCATGCTTGTTAAAAGTATCTCTCCGGCGCCCAGTGATTCAGCCTGCTTTGCCCATTGAAGCGCATCTATTCCGGTATCTACTCTTCCGCCGTTTAAGTAGATGTTCCAGCCGTCATTTGTTTCTCTTCTTTTTGCATCTATCGCCACAACTACGCACTGGCTTCCAAACTTCTCGGCAGCCTCCCTTATAAGTTCGGGTCTTTTTATAGCCGCACTGTTGACCGCGACCTTGTCGGCACCCTCTCTGAGGATTTCCCTGAAGTCATCAACGCTCCTGATGCCTCCTCCGACAGTAAAGGGTATGAATAGCTTCTTTGCTACCTCTCTGACCATATCGACAACGGTATCTCTTCCGTCACAGCTTGCTGTGATGTCAAGAAAAACGACCTCGTCGGCACCTGCCCTGTCATAGGCAACGGCACATTCAACGGGATCGCCCGCATCTCTTAAATTCACAAAATTGACTCCCTTTACAACACGTCCGTTGTTTACATCCAGACAAGGGATCACTCTTATAGTATGCACTCTTATATCCTCTTAAAGATCAATGAAATTCTTAAGTATCCTAAGTCCGACATCGGAACTCTTCTCTGGATGGAACTGACATGCAAAGATGTTGTCCCTCTCAACGGCTGCATGTACGGTAACACCATACTCAGTTGTTGCGACCACATCGTTTAAATCTTGCGCACAAAGATAATATGAATGAACAAAGTATACAAACTCTCCGTCATCAATCCCTTTAAACAGTCTGCCTTTGTTTGGCTGAGAAAGGCTGTTCCATCCGATCTGCGGTATCTTAAGTCCGTAATCTGAAGGAAATCTTACTATCTTTCCGGGCAGTATGCCAAGTCCCTTTATACCGGGGGCTTCCTCGCTCGAATCAAACAAAAGCTGCAATCCAAGGCATATGCCAAGAAACGGTGTTTTCTTTTTTACTATCTTTTGAATGACGCTTATAAGTCCGTACTCGTTAAGCCTCTCCATTGCATCGCCGAAGGCACCTACCCCCGGCAGTACGACTTTGTCTGCTGAAAGCAGAACATCCTCATCTCTTGTTATGATCACTTCTTCACCAAGAGACTGGAGAGCTTTCTCGACGCTTTTTATATTTCCGGCATCATAATCTATTATCGCTATCATTTATCTTAAAAACCTCAATCAAAGATATCTTCGGGGTTATCCGGCAAAAAGTCCTCTTCCTCAGGCAGGATATCCTCAAGCGCACCGTTCTCCTCATCAGGCTGTTCATCTGTTTCAGGTGCGACCTGTGTATCTGTAGTATCATATGTGTAAGGTGTTCCGTTTGCAATGGAATCAACACGCATATTATACTGTACAGCACTCGTATATGCGCATATCTCCTGTGCATCCGCTTCAGACAGCCCAAAGGATGAAAGTCCCTCTATGATCTTTGCATACTCTGAATTTACCTGGTCTGTAACGCCGTATCTGTCTGCTCTGTCCAAAACCTCCGGATACATGTCGTAGCCTTCAAGCAGGGCATTGAGCGCTTCAGCTCTCATTCCAAGCTGCATATAGTTCTCATAGGATGATACCTTCCTTTGAAGGAACATGATGGTCTGAGATTTGTTGTAAATCTCCTGATCCTCATCGTTTAGTTCTTCCATGCCGTAAAGATCAGAATATGCCGTCTCGTAATCAGCCTTGTCGAATGCATATCTTGCCTCATTCTTTAGCAGATATTCGTTAAGGAAAATGGCTAGAATAACAATCGCTGCAAGAATCGATAGACATAGTATAAAAGTATTTCTGACCCTCTTTTTAGGAAGCTTCTTAGCCGGCTTTTCAGGAATCTCTTCCTTCTTTTCCTTCGGCTTCTTTTCTTTCTTAGGCTTTTTCTTCTTCTTTCCTTTTCCTGTATCGCCTTCGCCATCTTCTTCGGCACCATCAGACTTTTCGCGAATATCTCTTTCATTTCCTTCTGACTCCGGCTGATCCTTTTCTTCCTTGCCCTTCTTCTTTTTCTTCTTTTTGCGTTTCTTCTTGCCGTCTCCTTCGGCATCGAGCTCGCTTAATATCTTAGCATTTTCATCGGTGACTCCTGTCTCTGACTGTTCGGGGATCTCCCCTGCCTCTTCAGGTACTTCCTCCGTCAGAGCATTGAAGAGTCTTGCAAAGAATCCTTCCTTCTTTTCACCTTTTTCCTTTGGATTCTTTTCCTTCTTTTTCTTTTTGTCTTTCTTATCTGTATCTGTGCCCTCTTGATTGCCGTCCTCTTCAGAGTCTACATTTGGAAGTTCTACTTTAGGCTCTTCAAGCGCAGACTGATCCACAGCTATGTTGTTGTCGGATTTTTCGAGGGTCTCCTTGATATCCTTTATATCCTCATCATCAGACAGCATATCAAGAACATCGGTCACATCGTCGTTCTCTATGCTGACAGGCTTATCCTCGCTCGCAGAAGAACGCGCTGCATTAAGCATCGCATCAATCTCTTCCTCGGACATGTTCATATCAAGCTCGATCTCCTGAGGGATATCCTCGGGCTTTTCATTGATATCTGCCCACTCCTGTTCCTTGCCTTCCTCGTATTCGACTACAGTATCCTCTTCGACGTTTTCGGTGACAGGCTCTTCTACCTCTTCTACTGGTTCAGATACTGCCTCAAGAGCAGCTTCCACCTCCATCTCGGATTCAGTCGGCTGATTGGCGCTAGGCTTTTCCGGAATAGCAGCCAGCTCCTCTTCATACGAATCTTCAGGTTCCTGCTCCATTTGAATCTCGTCCCCGTCTTCATTATCCTTATCTTCGTCAGGTACTCCGTCAGGATATACGATGGGCTCTATTGATTTCATCAAATCATCTAGATAATCTACATCAACTGCCATATACTATGCCTCATTGATACAACATTAACCAATTAATTATATCATAACCACACTGACCGCTCAAGCGATGCCACCATGCAGGTCATAAAAAAAGCCGGGACTAAATCCCGGCTCTTATAGCTTTACTTTAACAAAAGATCATCGATCATACGAACAAGATTGCCGATCTCAGGCTTAGATAGCTGACCGTCTGCTCCGAGTGCTTCTCCCTTTCTCTTCATCTCCTCATTAACAAGCGATGAGAAGATAACAATAGGGATATGCTTTGTAGCATCATCGGTCTTAAGAAGCTTTGTAAGATGATGACCGTCCATCTCAGGCATCTCTATATCGGTGATTACACAGCTTATATTCTTATCAAGAGTTCCATTCTTCTTAAACTCCATGATCTTCTCATAGCATTCTCTGCCGTTAGCAGTATGGATAAGATTCGTATATCCTGCTTTGGAAAGACTCTCAACTATAAGCTTGTTGAGTAAAAGAGAATCCTCGGCAATGATTATCGGATGATTTACTCTGTCTGCCTGTTTATCGATATCATCTATCTCTTCAACCTTAAGTCCGGTCTCGGGATTTATATCAGTAACTATCTTTTCAAAATCAAGTATTATGATCAGTTTATTGTCCTTCTTTACAATACCTGTAGAAATACCTTCATTTGAATTTGCAAATGTAGCATTGGGTTTTATAATATCAGACCATGATACTCTGTGAATACCTAAGACTGCATCTACATGGAAGGCGATATCAAGGTTATTAAAATTGGTGATTATAAACAGACCTGTAGGTTCAGAAACACCCCTTTGCAGACAGTTCCTTAAGTCAATAGCCGTGATCATTATATCACGCGGCATGAACAGTCCTTCAATACTGGGATGAGCATTGGGAACAGGAGTTACATTCTGATAAGGAATGATCTCTTTTATCTTAGCGACATTTATTCCGTAAGAATTTCCGGCAACCTGAAACTCAAGCACTTCAAGTTCATTTGTACCATTTTCCAATAGTATATTTGTATCCATAAGTATACCTCTCTGTATGATATTCCCCACGATAATTGTATTATATCATAATTGTCGTAAAATTGAACAAATATTTCATTTATGATAAATAAATTATCGTGCAGTCTATAAATTACATTATAAAAAAGAAAGTGTAACAAATTTAAACAAAAAAAGACTTCTCGTAAGAGAAATCTTTTAATTTTGTACCTCAAAAATCGAATACTGAAATTCAAATATCACAGACCTTTTGGATAAGCCCTCGACCTATTAGTGACCATCAGCTGAATACATTACTGCACTTACACCTTGGCCCTATCTACCTTGTCG